>ERZ761609.452-NODE-452-length-48160-cov-60.850639_pt1 | contig 48160 bp, 50 predicted proteins | sample MGYA00511163_ERZ761609 | MGnify/ENA primary metagenome ERZ761609 (study PRJEB28899, sample SAMN02445070) | bioreactor sludge metagenome | biome: EBPR sludge | place: Australia: Brisbane, Thorneside Wastewater Treatment Plant | collected 2011-12-16 ... | reverse complement strand
CGAATCCCACCTCGTCCGCGCCCTCGCCTACGTCGAACTCAACCCCGTCCGCGCCCGCATCACCCCCTCACCCGAACTCTATCCCTGGTCCAGCGCCGCTCCCCACCTCGCCCTCGCCCCCTTCCCCAAACACCTCCTCGACCTCGATTTCTACCTCGATCGCGGCGCCGCCCCCGCCTGGCAGCAACTCCTCGCCTCCCCCCGAGACGAAGCCCACGAACACCTCCTCCGCCGCTGCACCTACGCCGGTCGCCCCTACGGCGACGAAGCCTTCATCCAGTCCTTTGAAGACCGCTTCAACCGCAAATGGCGCCGCCTCCCCTCCCTCAACGCCGCCTGATCCCCGCCGAAGGTATCAGTCTGAGACGAGCCCCTCGCCATATCCCCAAATCCCCGCTTGGGCCACCCCGCCAAACGAGGGTTCACACCCGTTTCAGTTTTATTTTCCCCACCGAATCAGTCACTTGCCCGGACCCGCCGCTCAACTCCCCCCATTCGTATCCGACCTTATAAACGGAGTATTCGCCATGAGCAAAAACAGAAGGTCAACCAATAGCGGCCCCAGCGGCGGCCCCAGAACCGCCGCAGGCAAAGTCCGTTCGGCCCTCTATCACCTCCAACACGGCCGCTTCTCCCGCCACGGCGCCCTCCTCGATACCGATCGACACTGGCTCGCCGCCTGGGCCCCCGCCAACCGCTTCGAAGCCAATCTCGTCCAGCAACTCGCCCACATCGAGTGCTCCATCTCCCACCCCCGCGCCATCGCCGCCTCAACACCTATCGCAAACCGCCCTCCAAATCTTCGCAACCCATTCATTCTAAAAGAAGAGACCTCGATTCGAACCCCAATTCGAACCCCGAGCGGACCCCGAGCAGACGCCGCGCGAACCCCGCGCGAACCCCGAGCCGACCCTATTCGGACTACCCCTGATACGCCTTCGAACTCCTGGGCCACGCCCATGATTTCCCAGCCACCCTCACCCTTCCCTGCATACCAGGGTCACCAACTCGGCGCGAATACCCTCCCTCTGTCCACCCCCGCCCCGCAATTCTCCGAAACTCGAAGCCGTATGGGCCTCCTGCACGGTGGTACCCTGAACGGTACTTCCATGCTCATCAAGATTCTGTTCTGGGTGCTCGTGCTGTTTGACCTCGGGGCAATTGGACTGGTGTACCTGCTCGGCTTGGCTGCCGCCGGCCCGTCCAAATCAAGTCCGGTCACCGTCACGCTTTACGTGCTGGTGATTCCGGGAGCATTGCTGGCCGGGGCGGTCTTGCTCTTCGTCTTCGGCAAATCGCCTGCCTGGCGCGGGGCGGCCCTCCTCCTCGCGGCCGCTCCCCAGCTCTTCCTGGTGGGGACGCAGGTTTCCGGTGAAATGACGCGCCGCGCGCACACCGGCAAGGACGGCAACATCACAAGATTTGCCAAAGGCCCGATGCAGGAGGTCGAGTCCGCCATCCTCCAAAACGATCCCGCCGCCGTTGCGCGCGCCGCGCAAGGCGCCAACCTGAACCAGGAAGCGATTGACCGGACCACCGTCCTGGTCTTCGCCCTCCGGCATCTGGAAAAACACCCCGGTCCGCCCGATGTCCTGAAGGCCCTCCTCGACGCAGGCGCCGATCCCAATGCCCCTGGCGACACCCTGCCGCTCCAAACGGCAATCTACGCAACCCCCGCCACCGGACTGGAACCCGTCAGGATGCTTCTCAAAGCGGGCGCGAATCCGAATAAGCCTAACGGGTTCGGCGTGCCCGCCTATTTCGCCGCTACCGGACATGCCGTCGCGCCGGAGGTCATGGATTTGCTGATCGGCCACGGCGCAGACCTTGCGGCCCGCTCTCGCGACGGGAACTCCGCCCTCTTCCAGGCCGCGGCCACCGAAAACTGGAAAGTCGCCTTGCTCCTGCTCCGCCAGGGCGCCGACTGGCGGCAAGCCGGAAGACCCGGAGGGCCGGACTTCCAGAAAATGGTCGAACAGTCCGCCGGCTTCATCGCCAACGGGAAGAAGGGGGACCCCGAGGGCTTGGCGGAGGTCCAGCGCTTCCTCGCCCAACCAGGCCGCTAACACAATGACCCCCAGCAATCCCGAATCCGCGCGCCACTGGGGTAATCTGTAAAGAAAGACCTGCCATGGAAAGCAAAATCCTCGAGAATCAGATCCAGTTGGGTGAAGCCCCCGAGGGTCTCTACCGCAAAATCGACTCGGACATCAACCCGGCCGACTTCGCCGATAGCTTCGTCCTCACCACCGTCGACAAAGCCATCAACTGGGGCCGCAAAAATTCCATTTGGCCCATGACCTTCGGCCTCGCTTGCTGCGCCATCGAAATGATGGCCATGAGCGCCTCCCGCTTCGATATCGCCCGCTTCGGCGCCGAAGTCTTCCGCGGCAGCCCCAGACAGTCCGACCTCATGATCATCGCCGGACGCGTCTCCAATAAGATGGCGCCCGTCGTTCGCCACCTCTATCAGCAGATGCCCGAACCCCGCTGGGTCATCTCCATGGGCGCCTGCGCTACCTCCACCGGCGTCTTCTCCAACTACGCCCTCATCCCTGTCAACCAGATCATCCCCGTCGACGTCTACGTCCCCGGTTGCCCCCCGCGACCCGAACAACTCATCTACGCCATCACCCTCCTCCAAAAGAAGATCGACAACGAACGCGGCGTCCTGCAGGATATCCTCAACATCTCCTGACTCCCGTCGATATGCCCATCGGAGGCACGACATGGAAGTCGGCAAAATCGCTCACCTGGCCACCCCTGTGGCCAGCACAGTCAGCCACGCCCTCAGCCCAGAACAAAGGGCCGAACAAGAACAACTCATCAAATCCGTCAGCGCCGTCAACGAGGCGAAGGTATTCGGTGAATCCACCGAACTGACCTTCTCCTTCGACCGCCGCTCAAACAAACTGATCCTGCAACTCGTCGACCGGGAAACCAAGGAAATCGTCCGCCAGATCCCCCCGGAATTCCTCCGGCGCCTGGCCGATGACCTCAAAAAAGGCTGATAGCCGCTCATGATGATAAACCCTTACCATCAACGAATCGACGAGCAGGTCCATTGCGCTGAACCTGTTCAACTGGTCAGCCTGCTTCACCGCGCACTGGGCGAGAAAATCACTTCCGCCCGTGACGCGATCCGCGCCGGACAGATCCAGCAGCGCTCCGCCCAAGTCAGCCAGGCGATCGCGATCGTCGGCGAACTCGCCCAGAGCCTCGACCCCCAAGTCGATCCTCTCCTCGCCGCACGCCTCTGCCAACTCTACGACTACCTGATCGATCGGCTGCTGCTGGCCAACAGCCAGCAGATTGAAGCACCCCTGGATGATGCTCTGCGAGTCGCCACAGTCCTCGCGGAAGCCTGGAGGGGGATCGACTCCGCTCGTCTCAGCGGCTGCCCGCACCCTGGCGAGGGACCTGCTCATTTGAGCTTGTGTGGCTAACCTGACTTGCAAGCCCTCGTTCAACGAGAGTAGCCAGACCCAGCCCGCCGCTAGCACTAATCATCTGAGCTACCTGCTGCTCGGCGTATTCCATGATCGTGCCCGACGATCCCTCATCCTCTCTCGCCGAGCGAAGCATTTGGGCAATCAGCAGCGCTTCGAAATCCTGTGCCGCCACCTTCGCCCGGTCGGCTTGCGGCGATTGGTCCGGGAGCGATGCAGTCGCTCTTCCAACCAGCATCAGATCACCTCCAGATCCGCGTCGATCGCGCCAGCCGCTTTCAGATTTTGGAGCACCACAATCACATCCCGGGCCGTGGACCCTATTGCGGTCAGTGCTTTCGCAAGCTCCTCGACGGTCGCCCCATCCTTGAGCAGAACGTGCCGCGCAGACTCCTCCCGGACTCCGACATTGACCTCGGGAACGACCGTGGTCTCGCCTTTAGCGAGGGGGTTCGGTTGGGAAACATTGAAGCTGGTCTGGACCTCAACGGAGAGATTGCCATGGAGAATCGCGACGGGGCGAATCCGGACTTCCTTTCCGAGCGCAATCGTACCGGTGCGCTCGTTGATGACGATCCGGGCGCGGCGGTCCGCTTCGAGGGTAACCGCTTCGACGGCGGCCAGGAACTGGACAGTCTTGCCAGTGAAGTTCCGTGGCACCGTCAGATGGAGGGATGCAGCGTTCTCGCATCGTGCGACCTCGGCGCCAAAGCGCTGGTTGATGGCCTCGGCCATTCTGGAGGCAGTGGTGAAATCGGCGTGGTGGAGTTGGAGGCGGAGTTCTTCGTCAGGCATGACGGAGGGGGCATCCCGTTCGACGATGGCGCCGTTGATGACGCGGCCGGCAGTGGGATGATTGACCGTCATCGAGTTCCCGGCGCCTCCGGATGCAACGAAGCCGCCGGTGACGACGGACCCTTGGGCAACCGCGAAGACGCGTCCATCAGCGGCACGAAGAGGGGTCAGGACAAGCAACCCCCCTTGGAGGTTCGAGGCATCGCCGATCGCCGCGACACTGACATCAATGCGGGTCCCGGACTGGGCGAATGGCGGAAGATTGGCGGTGACCATCACTGCCGCCGTGTTCCGGACGAGGATCGCCATCGGATTGACCTGGACGCCCATTCGCTCGAGGAGATTGGTCAGAGTCTGGGCGCTGAAGAAGGTCTGACGTTTATCGCCGGTTCCATTGAGGCCGACGACCAGGCCGTAGCCAAGGAGTTGATTGTCGCGGACACCCTCGACGGCCGCCAGTTCCTTCACTCGGACGGCGGGCGAGGCACCAGGAAGAGGGAGGCAGGCCAGAAGGGCGAGATAGAGTTTCATTGTTTTAGAAGGGGAGGATGCCAAGAAGGAGACGGTACAGGAACCCGGGACGGCGGACACTGTCGTTGACGACTCCCTTGCCGTCGATTCGCACCTCGAGGTCGGAGATCCGCTCGGAGGTGATCCGGTTCAACGAATTCAAGTCATTCCAGCGGATGACACCGCGGACCGTCACCCGCTGGCGTTCACTATTGACGCCGATATCCTTCGTCCCCTCGACGACGAGATTCCCGTTGGCGAGGACTCGAACGACGCGGGCGGCGAGAGTGGTCCGGAGGTCGGACTCGCGGCTAGTTTCGCCCTGACCATCGAGTTTCTGTTCGCCACCCACGCCGGCGAGCGCGGAAAGTGGGCCGGCGGCGCGGGTGGGCCCGCCGAGTGCGGAGACGGAGGCGTTGGCGCTGGACTTGCGGTTGAGACGGGTCGTGCCGCGAGTCAGGGCGGAGGCGCTGTCGGCAACGACAATGGTGATGATATCGCCGAGTTGGGAGGCGCGGAGGTCGCGGGCGAACTCGGCGTAGCGTCCGGACGGATGGTAGAGTGAGCCGGGGGCCGTCTCAGGAGCCGAGACGTCTTCATCGATGGACCGAAGGTAGGCGTCGAGACTACTCTCAAGCTTGGGGGCCTTGGGCGGTTTCTCTTTCGCGAACAGGTTGAAGGGGATTACCAGAGAGGTGGCGAGGAGCAGGAGTTTAGCGGCGTTGTTCATGCGGGGGATCCTGGACGAGGGTGACTTCACGAGGGGCGGCGACGAGTGCTTGGAAACGGGCTCCAGTCAACGGGTTCTGGAGAATGACCCTCTCGCCGCGCCGGCCGCTGGTTAGTGCGACGGCCCGGACCTGGACGTGGCGAACGCCCTCAATACGAACGGAGACGAGGTCGCCGCGATCGATCTCCCTGACCGCAACGGTTTGCTGTATCCGGACCGGGTCGCCCTGGCGGACACCAGACCGAAGTTCGCGGCCGAGGACACTGGATGGCTCGCTGAGCGCGCCCTGAGGGAGGGCGGCACAGCGGACCGGACTGGCCGTGACGGACGAATTGTCGATGACGGCGCCTGCGGGGAGATCCTTGGCGAAAAGGAGAACGTGGCGGGAGGCCTGGACGCGCACGGATACCCAGATGGGGAAGCTCTGGGCGCCATCGTAGCGGATCCGACCGCGCCAGTTCAGCGGCGCACCAGCCTGACAGCCGGCGAGAGTCGGAGTGGGCGGAGGTCCGAATTCGATGTCACCCAGAGGGACAGGAAGCCGTGAGAAGTCGAGCAACTCGAGATGGTCGTCGGGGGCTCCTCCATGTTGGCTCCAAGCGCGATCCAGCGCGGCCTTGAGGCGGGCCGGATCGAGAGTTTCTGACTGGCGCTCGATGCAAAGGCCGGGGTAGGAACTGAGTTCAATGCCGTGGCGGCGCGCGATTTGTCCCACTTCCAGGGGTCTCAGAAGTCTGCGGACACCCGGCTTGGGAGATGGCAGGAGGACTTGCCCGGGTGGAAGTGAGCTGAACTCGACGACCTTGGCGGCCAGTTCGGCGGCAAGGACCGACGGACCCGCGACAACGACGCAATCTGGCGAGGCTTGAGCAGGAGCAAAGAGGACGAAGAGAAATGCACTGAACGAACCCATGGGACCTCCGCGGCTAGCGGGACATGTTGTTCACCTGGCCATACATTTCGTCGGCCGCGCGGACGACCTTGGAGTTCGCTTCATAGGCACGCTGACTGACGATGAGATTGATGAACTCTTCGACGACGCTGACATTGGACTGTTCGACGTAGCCCTGGAGCAGCGCGCCCAGGCCCTCCTGCCCGCCGGGGATGCCCACGGTGGGCTCTCCCGAAGCGTCGGTGGTCAGATAGATGTTGCGGCCGATGCTGTTGAGGCCGGCGGGGTTTGCGAAATTGGCGAGTTGGATCTGGCCTGCCAGTTGGGTGTTCGGCTGTCCGGGGAGTGAATAGCTGACGGTGCCGTCCGCGGCGATGGCGACGTTTTGGGCTTCCGGAGGGAGAGTGATTTGGGGTTCGAGGGGGTTCCCGTCCATGGTGACGAGGTTGCCGTCACGGTCGAGGTGAAACTGTCCGGCGCGGGTGAATGCGATTTCCCCCGTGGGCCGGCGGACCTGGAAGAACCCGCGGCCCTCGATGACGAGGTCGAGAGGGTTGCTGGTGGCGGAGAAGCTGCCTTGAGCGAAAGAGATGGCATTGGAGACAGTCCGGGTGCCCAGACCCAGCTGAAGGCCGCTAGGGATGACGGTCTGGGCTCCGGCGGCGGCACCCGGCTGGGTGATGGTCTGATAGAGGAGATCCTGAAACTGGGCTCTCCTCATCTTGAAGCCGACAGTATTGGCATTCGCGAGGTTGTGGGCGATGTTGTCGACATTGGTCTGCTGGGCATTCATGCCGCTGGCGGCGCTAAAGAGGGCACGGATCATGATTCAGGTCTCCAATCTGGGGATCAGGAGTGGACTCGGGCCACTTCCTCGACGGAGCGGCGGTTCATCTCGCCGCCAATTTGCATGGCTTTCTGCAGGGTTTCGAATTGCCGCAGCACCTGGACCAGCCGGACGGCGGATTCGGAGGGGCCGAGGTTGGAGGTTTCAAGCGCGCCTTGACGGAGTTCGGCCTGGGAGGGAGCGAGAGTCTCGAGCGCGGGGGCGTCGATGGCGAAGTAGGCCCCCTGGCGGCGGGAAAGCGCCTCCGGGCCCGGGGCAGAAACGAGTTTCAGCCGGCCGAGGGGGATGTCCTGCTGGCGGACGGTGCCGTCAGGGTCGACCTGAACAGGGAGCAGGGGGTTCGCCTTGATGCGTTTCGGGTCGATCGTGTGCAGTTCGTGGCCATCGCGAGTCAGAAGGCGACCTTCGGAGTCGACCTGAATGGCACCGCCACGTGAGAGGAGGGGGCCCGCGGGTCCGTCGGCGACGAGGAACCCGGGGCCGGAAAGAGCAAGGTCAAAGGGATTGCCGGTTTGGGTGAGCGTGCCCTGGCTGAGATCGACCCACTGGCCTTCGACGAGCGGAGAGAGCGTCTGGGCGCGGCCGAAGCCGGACCGCTGGGCCTCGGCAGAGGCTTCATTGAGATATGTGGTGTACGCTTCCCGGTCGGCCTTGTAGCCGGCGGTGGAAAGGTTCGCCATGTTGTTGGCCAGCAGGTCCAGGGCTTCCTGCCGGGAGCGAAGCCCGGCGGCGGCAGTGGTGGTCAGTGGGTCCATGACAATGGTCTCCGCACCTGACTATGCACGCGGCAGGCCAAAGGAGATTTGCGGGGGGTTGGGAGGCGGCGATGCGGGACGAGTCCCAAGATGGGGCACCAAGTGGGGAAAGCCTGGTTCCGAATTGGGACGAGGAGGGCGCAGGCGGCGGTGAAAGTCCGCATTTACCGCGATTTGGGAGTTTGGCCCTGACCATGCATTGGGGATGGGCGGATGCTGCCATTTCCAGAATTCGGAACCGTGCCAACACCTGGTGGAGCGGCACCGCCCGCACCTGAATTGGTGGGAAGCGGTGGGGTCTTCGCGAGTGCGCTCCGGGCGATGTTCGAAGACGCGGGCATGGGCGGAGAAGAGGCGGCGGCCATGGCGGACTCTGACGATGTGAAGGCCGGCCCCCTGCCTTGGGGTGCGGGCACAGTTGAGATAGCGACGCCGGCGCGTGTGGAAAGCGTCGAAGCCGGCCACGATGAGACGGACCAACCGGGCGCGGACGCGGCACTGCCGGTGGCGGGATTCCAGGCCCGATGGGAAGAGGCTGCGCTCTTCAGTGCTGAGCCAGTGGAACGGGGGCAGGAAGATCCGCACGGGAAGCAGGAGAGAGGAACAGTGGGCGATGAATCCACTGCACTGTTCGCTGCGGACAGGAGAATCAGGGTCGCTCTGGCGACCGGGTCGGGGGTCGCGGAATGGGATACGAGTCAGGAGACCTCCTGGGCGCCGATGCGCTCAGGAGTGGGCATGGAGCAGGGTGATGACGTCGTCCCTGGGCTTGTGGAAGTGGCGCGGAGGGATGGAATCCGCGTTGCGGCGACACGGGGTGAGTCGCCGGAGAGGACGCCTCAACTGCCCGCGAGCGTGAAGGAAGATGTCATCGAGATGGCTGTGCGGGTTCAACCCGGTCCTGGGTCAGCACAGGACCGATTGCAAAGGGACGATCTGCAATCGCAAACAACGCTCAAGGAGACGGGCACCGATCAGGAAACCAGTGCGGAAGCAGAGAGAAGTCCGGGCCGGGACGCCGCGGGACCCGCCGTTCCGGATTCCGCGAGTGGATTGGTGATGGTGGCCGCCGCGAGGAGCGGGGCTGAGCGGAGCGCCAGACCAGATGGCCGGCCAAGGATCAGCGAAGAATCCCGAAGCTCACTGGAACAGCGGGGGAGATCGGCCGACCGGGTCCGCCCACTTGCCGGATCGGTGGAACTGGGGCGGCCGGAGGGCTGGAGCCCGGTAGTGGAGAACGGTGAGGGGGAGGATCCGGTGGCCTTCACCCTGAGAAGCGGTATTCGCGGAGCAGGCGCGGAGGCCAGACCGGAACACGGGCGAGGAGAGCAGCAGGCGGTGGGGAAACTCACGGAAGTCGAACGACTGGCGGGAGGAGCCATGGAGGGCGCGCGGCCAGAAGCCCGGCTGAATCGAGACGGGAGTGAAGAGGTGGGAACAGACTGGCCCGCGGCGGCAACCGGACGCGATGGGGTTGACACTCGGGAGAACCGCGAACCGGGCAGCCGGGGGACACGGGACGCCACGGCGCCAGTCCGGCTGGTGATGGGAACGGCGGGTGGACCGGTGCGGAGCGGCGAGGCAACCGCGGCGAACGCGGGTGAATTGCAGGCGGCCTCCACGCCGGGAGGACCGATGGAGGGACGAGTCAGCGTGAAGCAGGCCCCGGCGGCGACACCGGCAAATCCGGTGGTCCGGGTGGAGGGGGCGGTCGAGGATCTGCAGGAGGCCAGAGGCGCGGTCCGGGAGATCCGGATGACCGTCGAGCCGGAGAGGGGAAAGCCAATCCGGCTGCAGTTTAGAGAAAACGCCGGACAGGTGGAAGTCACGGCGCGCAGTGGCGACCCGGCGACGGCAGCGGCGCTGCGGGCAGACCTGGGTGGGCTGCGCTCGCTGGGCTACGAACTGGGTCGCGGGATGGGCGAGGGATCGGGCCCGGATGCTGCCAGGCAGGAAGCAGAAGGCGGGCAGCGCGGCGAAGGCGGTTCACAGGAATCGCTCAAGCAGGGAAACGCGGAAGCCGGGGATTCAACCCGGGAACAGAAGGGCCGCAATGCCGCCCGCTGGCTGGAGGCATTTGACCGGCTCCGGGACGGAGAATGGCACTGGCAAAAAGGAGAAATGCAATGAATCCGATGGGGGCAGTAACTGGGAGCTATGAGCCGGTGACCGGCCGGGAAGTGACCGAGTCGGCGAATCGGCTTGCCAATCAGGATGTCTTCATGCAACTGCTGGTGGCGCAGTTGCGGCACCAAAATCCGATGAATCCCGCAGACGGGATCGAATTTATGACGCAGCTGACGCAATTCAGTCAGCTGGAGCAGACGATGGGCTCCCGAAAAGAGCTGGAGACGATCAGGAAAATGCTGGAGCAGCAAGACGCAGCAGTTGAAACCGCTCCGGCGCCGTAGTCGCTTTATTCAACAATCGAGAGGACCAAGGACCAATCATGTTCACATCATTTTCGACGGCGCTTTCGGCGCTGGGAGCGCACACGACGGCAGTGGATGTCGTCGGAAACAATCTGGCGAATCTGAACACGCCGGGGTATAAATCGAGCGTGGTCGCATTCAGCGACCTGGTGACGCAGTCGCTGGGCGCGGGGCTGGGGACGACGCAGGTGGGTTTCGGCGTGGCGAGGCCGGTAACGATCCGGCAGTTTTCACAAGGCGCGATTCAGGCCTCGAGCGGCCCGCTGGATGTGGCGATCCAGGGGGACGGGTTTCTGGTGGTGCGCGAGCCGGTGAGCGGGAGTCAGCTCTACACGCGAGGCGGCAATCTTCAGGTGAACAAGCAGGGGCAACTGGTGACGGCGACGGGGTTCCGGGTGCAGGGGTGGAACGAAGTCAATGGAGTGCTGGACGTGACGCAACCGCCGACGGATGTCCTGGTGCCGGTGGGGTCGTTGCGGGCGCCGGTGGCCACGACGCGGATCGCGGCGGAGTTGAACCTGGACGCGTCGGCGACCGACGGACCTCCGCCGGGGACATTTTCGACCTCGATTGAGATCTTCGATTCGCTGGGCCAGTCGCACGTTGTTTCGGTGCGGTTCGAGAAGACGGCAAACCCGGGGGAGTGGGGGTATACGATGACCCTCCCCGACGCGGACGTCGCGACGCCGCCGGCGCCGACGGTGACCGGCCTGATCGAATTCGACACGGATGGTCGAATGGTTTCCCCCGTGCTGACAGACGATCCGCCCGTCCTTGAAGTAGAAGAACTGGCGAACGGAGCGACGGATTTGACCATCCGATGGGACCTGTTCAGCGGCCCAACGCCATTATTGACGCAATATTCGCAGCCGTCCGCGGTGGCGAGCAACGAGCAGGATGGATTTCCGGCCGCGCAGTTGATTCGTGTGGGGATCGGCGACGGCGGGAGAATTCTGGCCCAGTATTCAAATGGCCAGCAGGTGGCAGTGGGGCAGTTGGCGATGGCGTCGGTGCGCAACCCGGAGTCGATGATCGCGGTTGGGAACAACAACTACCAACTGAGCGCGCGTTCCGCGCTGCCGGCGATCGGGGTGCCGGGGACGGGCGGCCGCGGCCAGATCCTGGGCGGTTCGGTTGAATTCTCGACGGTGGATATCGCGCGGGAGTTCACCAATCTGATCGTGCTGCAGAGGGGCTACCAGGCCAATGCCCGCGTGGTTTCCACGGTGGACGAGATCAGCCAGGAAACCATCAATCTGAAGCGGTAACGACGGGACCAGCGCCATGCCAACGCTTGAAGAGATCGCTCCGCTCGCGGATATCCCCCTCGAGATCGAAGTGGAACTTGATCGCCGGATTTTGACGATCGGCGGGATTCTGGATCTCGATGTCGGGAGCGTCATTCGAATGGGGAGGTCCGCCGGCGAGAATATTGACATTCTTATTGGCGGAATTCTGATTGGTTTTGGCGAAATAGTGATCATCGAGGATGCGATGGGAGTCCGAATCACGGATTTCAATCTGGAGGACTGAGGTTCCACCCATGTACGAGCAGATACTGGCGCTGGTGTTCGTGTTTCTCCTCCTGGGCGGAGTGGCCGTGGCGTTTGGACGGCGAACGCCGGGCGGGCTCTGGGCCCGGTTGTCGAACCGGCGGAACAAGGGATTGTTGTCGGTCGAAGACCGTCTCGTGCTGAGTCCGCAGCACAGTCTCTATCTGGTCCAGATGGGCGACCGGCGCCTGCTGATCGCCACCCACCCGGCGGGCGTTAGTTTCGGGCCGGAGCCAGGCGGTTTCAGGGAGATCCTGACTCGGGCCGCCGGGGAGAACCTTTGATGGCGGCATCGACCGAAGTGCTCGGCGTGCCGATGCAGATCGTCGTACTGCTGACCGCGCTCACGGTGCTGCCCGCGGTGCTGATCTCGCTGACTCCTCTCCTGCGTTTGACCGTCGTTCTTCACTTTCTCCGGCAGGCGCTGGGGGCGCAATCGACCCCTTCCAATCAGGTACTGCTTGGACTCGCGCTATTCCTGACGATTCTCGTGATTCAGCCCGTGGTGCGAGAGAGTTACGACACGGGTTGGGCACCCTACGAAGCCGGTCGCCTGAGTGGCCAACAGGCATGGACGGAAGGCACGAAACCACTGAAGAAGTTCCTTCTGCGGTTCACGAGGGAATCGGACCTGGCCTTGATGGTGGAAGTGACGAGGTCGCCGCAACCGCGCAGTCCGGCCGATCTGGAACTCCAAGTGATTGCGCCGGCCTACATCCTTTCGGAATTGCGGACGGGCTTCCAAATCGGCGCAGTTCTCTTCCTGCCGTTTCTGATCATCGATCTCGTGGTCGCGTCGGTGACGCTCTCGGTCGGAATGGTGCAACTACCGCCTGTCATGGTGTCGGCCCCGTTCAAGATTCTTCTGTTCGTCCTCGTGGATGGCTGGAATCTGGTGGTTGGCTCGTTGTTGAGGTCATTGATCTAGGGATGGACCATCAAGCGATTGTTGATCTGATCCGGGGAGCGCTGATGAGCGCATTCTGGGTATCCCTGCCGCTGCTGGCGGTGGGCTTCGCCGTCGGTGTAGTCGTGAGCCTACTTCAGGTATTGACATCCGTGCAGGACCCGGCCTTTGGGAGCGTCCCCCGGCTGGCGGCGTTTCTGGCGGGACTGCTTCTGCTGTTTCCCTGGATGCTGATGCGGCTGGCGTCGTACACGCAGGCCCTATTCGGAGACTTCAGCCGGTATGCCCGCTAGCGAGTACATGACCGGGGCCGCGACGGCGTGGCCGCTGCTGGCGGGATTCCTCTGTGTGGCCGCGCGCCTGGGGAGTTGCCTGGTCCTGATCCCGATCCCGGGCTTCCGAACCGCTCCGATGATGGCGAAGGCCGGGCTCCTGGCAGCGATCAGCGTGGCCGCCTACCCGTTGCTGGACGGCCGTTTTGTCGCGCCGGCGAGTTTCGGCGCCATGGTGTTACTGCTCGCCTCGGAGATGGCGGTGGGACTGGCAGCGGGCGCGATTATTGGCCTCCTGAACGAGATTTTCAGTTTCGCGATGCAATCCTTGGCGATGCAGGCAGGCTATGCCTACGCCTCGGCCATCGATCCCAACACGCAGGCGGATTCGGGTGTCCTGATGGTCATCGCCCAGTTCGCGGCGCACTTGCTGTTCTTCGCAACGGGACTGCATCTCGTGGTCTTCCGGGCGTTTGCACGAAGCCTCGAGAGGATTCCGCCGGGTCGATTGACGGTGGACCTGGGTGACGGCGTCCGGCTGGTGGAGCTTGGCGGAGCGATGCTCGAGTTCGGCGTCCGCCTCGCGCTCCCGGTGATGGGTGTCCTGCTTCTGACCGACCTCGCGCTGGCCCTCCTGGGCCGGATGCAACCCAATCTGCAACTGCTCACCCTCATCTTTCCGGTGAAGATGCTGGGCGCCTTGATCCTGCTCGCGGCGCTGGCGCCTGCCTTGCCGCGGCTTTACCGCAGTGCGGCGCAACCCGCCATGGAAGTCCTCGAAAGGCTGTTGAGGTAGCCGATGTCCGAGAAACAGCAGCGTACCGAGAAGGCGAGTCCGCAGCGAGTCCGAAAGGCGCGAGAGGAAGGCCGGTTTGCGGTCAGCCGCGAATTCGTCGCGGGGGTCCAGTTCCTCGCATTTGTGACGATTGCCGCCGGGGCCGTGAGGCACTGGTGGCCCGCCGTGCGCGAAACCATGCAAACGTTGCTGATTGAAGCATGCCGTATGGAGGTGACGCTCGCCTCAACGGCGAGCCTGCTCCAGAACTACCTCGCGCCCAAGGCCCTGGGTCTGGTCGCGGCCGGAGGCGGCGTGTTCGCCGTGGGACTCCTGGCCCAGGTGTCGATGACGGGGTTCGGCCTGGCCGGTGCGAAGCTGAAGCCCGACCTGAAGCGACTCAATCCGCTGCAGAAGCTGAAGGACCTGCCGAAGCAGAACCTGCGCTCGACGATGCAGGCGGCGGTTTTGCTGCCGCTCCTGCTGGGAGCGCTCTATCTCGTGGTCGCGCCGAGTCTGGAAGAGCTGACGGCCTTACCGTTCGCCGGACTGGAGCAGGGTGTGGGCGTGGTGGGCGGCAAGCTCAGCGGTCTGCTCTGGCGTGCCGCCGCGCTGCTGCTGGTCTGGGGCGCCATCGATCTGATGCGCCAGCGGCGGCGGTACATGAACGAACTCAAGATGACGAAGCAGGAGGTCAGGGAGGAGTGGAAGCAGGCGGAGGGCAGCCCCGAGATCAAGATGAAGATCCGGCAACTGCGGCGCGACCTGCTCCGCCGCCGGATGATGTCCGAGGTTCCGACTGCGACCGCGGTTATCGTCAACCCCACTCACTATGCCGTCGCTCTCCGCTATGGGATCCAGGAAGCCGGCGCGCCCAAGGTGATCGCCAAAGGCAAGAATTATCTCGCGCTCCGCATCAAGCAACGCGCGATCGAGCATCGGATCCCGGTCATCGAGAACAAGCCCCTCGCCCAGGCGCTATATAAGCAATGCCAGGTGGGTCACGAGATTCCGCCGGCCCTCTATCGCGCGGTGGCCGAAATCCTCGCGTACGTGTTCCGGTTGACCGGCCGGCTGCATGGCGACGCCGGAGGGACACAGCGATGACACCCACAGCCATGCCCGCTCCGGTTGGTGCGTCCGGCCGGTCCTCGGCCGCGGCGGCCGTCCCCAAGCCGGGCCGGTTCGACGCTCGCGGAGGCAGCCAGCGCCGGGAAGTCCTGCGGCTGAGCCGTCTGGCCGCGGGCGAGATGGCCGTGCCCCTCGCGGTCCTCGGCATTCTCCTGGCGATGGTGATGCCGCTGCCCACGATTCTTCTGGACGTGCTGATTAGCGCCAACATCACGCTCTCGACGGTGATTCTGCTTGTCTCGATGCACATCCGGCGCCCGGTGGAGTTCAGCGTCTTCCCCTCGGCCCTGCTGCTCACCACTCTGTTTCGCCTGGCCCTGAACGTGAGTTCATCCCGGCTGATCTTGCTCCATGGCGCCACGGGGACGGGTGCTGCCGGGGAGGTCATCGAGAGCTTCGGCAACTTCGTCGTGGGTGGAAACTACGTCATCGGCATCGTTATTTTCCTCGTGCTGATCGCGATTCAGTATGTCGTCATCAACCACGGCGCCGTGCGCATTTCGGAAGTCACCGCCCGCTTCACGCTCGACGCACTGCCGGGCAAACAGATGTCCATCGATGCGGATCTGAACGCGGGGCTGATCAATGAGTCGGAGGCAAAGACCCGCCGGAAGGCGTTGTCCGCCGAAGCGGAGTTCTACGGCGCCATGGACGGAGCCACGCGGTTTACCCAGAGGGATGCCGTGGCCAGCATCCTGATTACGGCGATCAACATATTTGCCGGTTTTCTGATCGGCGTGTTCCAGAATGGGATGGAACTGGTCCAGGCTCTCGAGACTTTCACCATTCTGACCATTGGCGACGGACTCGTAACGGTCATTCCGGCACTGATGATCTCGATCTCCGGCGGACTGATCGTGACGCACGCCAGTTCAGATCAGGAGATGGGGACCGACTTCCGCGCCCAGATCTTCGGCTCCCACCGGCCGATGATGCTCGCCGCGGGCGCGCTGATCGGGATGGCGCTCTTCCCAGGCTTGCCGAAGATCCCATTTCTCCTTCTTGGCGGAGGCGTGGGCTACGCCGCCTTCCGTCTGAAGCAGAAGCACGACGCGGCCAGCGCGCAGATGCCGGAGAGCCGTCCGGCCGCGCCTCGGGACGACCTGGAGGGCCTGCTTCGCGTGGAGCCCATCGCGGTTGAAGTGGGACTGGGACTGGTCAGGCTGGTCGAGGGGGGTGCCGACTCACCGCTTCTGCGGCGGATTTCCGGCATCCGGAAGCAACTGGCCTCCGAACTCGGGTATATGCTGCCACCAGTGCGGGTGACCGACAACGTCGCGCTGTCGGCCAGGGAGTATTCAGTCCTCGTTCGCGGCGCGGAAGTGGCTCGTTACGAACTACTTGCGGGGTGTGATCTGGCCATTCCGCCGCAACCGGGCATGCTCCCGCAACAGGGAACCCCCACGGAGGAGCCTGCCTTTGGTCTCGCGGCGTTCTGGGTCCCGAAAGAACAGTCCGAGCGGCTGCGCGCCTCCGGATATACCGTCGTGGACCCTGTGAGCGTCATGGGTACGCATCTCGGCGAACTGATCCGGAGGCACGCCCACGAATTGCTGTCGCGCCAGGACGCCAAACGGCTTCTGGACCGCGCAGCGGAGGAGCAGCCACGCCTCGTCGAGGACTTGGTCCCCAAATTGCTTCCACTCTCAACAGTGCAGCGAGTTTTCCAGAATTTACTCCGCGAGCGTGTTCCAATTCGGGACGTCGCGAGCATTTTGGAATCGCTCGGGGAATCCGCCCTTGTTACGCGAAATCCGGTGCTGCTTACCGAATTCGCCCGGCAGGCGCTCCGGCGCAGTCTGGTTCGTCCGCTGGTCAAGAAAGGCGGTGAATTAGCTGCCTATTTTCTGGATGGACAACTGGAACGGGCCGTGGAGCAGGCGGTTGAGCACAGTGAGCATGCCTCGCACCTGAATCTACCCCCGCAACGGATTCGGGAATTGATCGAGGCTTGCAGTGCAGTTGCGGCGCAGGGACCCTCGACGCTATTGACGAGTTCGGGCGCGCGTTACTTCGTCCGCCAGATCCTGGAAGCGCATGTGCCGCAAATGATGGTGCTGTCCCACGGTGAAATTCCCGCAGGAATTCGTGTCGCATCACTCGGCGTGTTGCGAGGAGGAAATTCATGATTCGCGTAAAAAGCTACTTCGCCAATACCGTGGAGGAGGCGCTCGTTCTAGGCCGCCAGGACTTCGGCGATGAGGCCCTGCTGCTCGAGTCGAAAAGGACCCGCGAGGGGGAGGAGCATCTCGGCGCTTACGAAGTTGTCATCGGCTGCCCGCGGAGCGATACGCCGGCCAGTCCCGCTCCCGAGCCGGCATTGCCCTCAGGCGGACCAGCCGTAAGACCCGCCGTTGACTCTCCGTCCATCCGCGCTGAGCTCGATCGAATGTCGAATCTCATTCAACACCTCGCGGCCAATACCCTCGGTATGCGCATGGCGGAACTGCAACCTCTGGCCGCGGAACTGGCCCGCGCCGATCTCGCCGCGGAACTCGTCCAACAGGTGGTCCATCGTGTCCAGGCGCGCTGTGCGGAAGGCGGAGCCCGAAGCACTCCCGCCCTCCTGGTCGCCGCCCGCGAAGCCCTGAGCCGGATGATCCGCTGTGAACCGGATCTTGGGCGTGCCGGCGACGCACAACGCACGATCGCACTGGTGGGCCCTCCCGGCTGCGGCAAGACCACGACGCTCGTGAAACTCGCGATGCGACTCGGACTGCAGTGTCAGAAGTCCATCGCCTTCGTGACCACGGATACCTACCGGATCGCGGCGGTTGACCAGCTCCAGGCGTACGCCGCCATTCTGGGGGTCCCGTGCGCCGTTGTTGAACATGGAGGCGCCCTCGCGCACGCGCTGAGCAGCCTTCGGGGCAAGGATCTGGTCTTCATCGACACCCCCGGCTTCTCGCCGGGCGACTGGGATCTGGCTTCCGAGTGGAGCCGGGCCCTGCTTGCCCACCGCCAGATCGCCACCCAACTGGTGCTCAACGGCGCCACCCGGACGGCGGATGTGGACCGGCTTCTGGCCGACTGGCGGATCTTTGATCCCCAGTCGCTGATTTTCACCCATCTCGACGAAACCGCCGCTACGGGCTCGATTCTAACAGCGGCGATCCACAGCGGCCTGCCGATTTCGTTTCTTTCGGCGGGCCAGTCGGTTCCAGAGGACCTGGACCCGGCCGGCGAGGAGGCGCTTCTTGCCTTCCTCGCGCAGCCGGCCGCGGCACGGAGCGCGGCCGCGTAGGAAAGGGATCTGCATGTCGATCCAAGAGGAGAACTGAACAATGCCCGGCGCAGCAGGTGCAGGTGCAGGTCAGGCCCGCAAAACGAGTGACCCGGATGGAGGCCGCCGGGTCCGGCCCACCAATCCCTACGAGGCCTCCGCCGCCATGGCTGCCGAGGAGAGGGAGCAGCTGATTCTCGAGCATCTACCCCAGGTGCGTCTGATTGCGCGGCGCATCCACGAGCGGCTACCCGAGAGCGTTCGCCTCGAAGACCTCGTTTCGACTGGAATTGTCGGATTGATCTCCGCGATCGACCGGTTCGACTCGACACAGAACGTCAAGTTGAAAACGTACGCGGAATACAAGATTCGTGGAGCAATTCTGGACAGCCTGAGGGGGCTCGATTGGGCCCCGAGGCAGCAGCGCCGTCGCTGCAAGCAGATCGAAGTCGTCATCCGGGAACTGGAGCAGCGGCTCCACCGGACGCCGGGCGAGGAAGAGATCGCGGCTGAACTGGAGATTTCGCTCGGAGAGTACCACGAGTGGCTGGCCGAGGCGAGAGGGATCAATCTGGGGAGTCTTGAACATCATCCGCCCGATGAAGAGGGGCGGGACCTCCTGCGGTTCGTGGCCGATAAGGAGGAAGACTGGCCGCTGCAGATCCTGGAGCGGGCGGAGTTGAGGCGGCTGCTGGCGCAAGCGATTTCCCGGATGCCATACATCGAGCGAACGGTGCTGGGCCTCTATTTCCAGAAGGAGTTGACACTGCGCGAAATCGCTGGAGTCGTCAACCTGCATGAGTCGCGCGTTTCGCAGCTGAAGACGCAGGCCATCGTCCGATTGCGCGCTTTTCTGAAGCAGAAATGGCCGTCGGGCCAGAGGGGGTAGCAGGGGAGCGAGATGCAGACGTCCACGGAGTGGCTGATCGAGAAATGGGCTGGAACGGCAGGCCCGGCCCTTGCCGCACTGACGGGCCTGCGCCTCCAGGCGGCGGCCGGCGGCGGGTGTGCGCCCGCGGAGTTGGCGGGCGCAGTGGCGTGGCGCCAGGAAACCGACGCCGCTCCAGGGAGCGTCATCTGGGTGACTGCCGGACCCACGCTCTGGCGGCGGCTTGGTCAGGCTGTCCTGACTGCGGCGGGTCTCGACGATGCGGCAGATGATGAAATCCGCGGCAGCTATCTGGAGGCACTCCAGCAGGCACTTTCGACCATGGCCCCCTTGATTGGCTCCCGCGTAGGACGGGAAGTCAACCTCCTGCCGGGGCGCGAAACCGATGCCGGCTCCGAATCCGGAATGGACTGGACTGGCCTCCACTTGAGCGATGGCGCCGACGATTGGGGATGCCTGTATGTCGCGTACAGTCCCGAATTGGAGGAGGTCCTGGGAAGCGATCCACCTCCGGGACCCGTGCCGGAGCCAGGGGATCCACCTCCGGCTCACCAAAACGGGTCTGCCGGTTCCGAACCGGCAGCGAGAGCCATTCCCGGATCGAGAACACTCGACCTGCTTCTTGAGGTGGAACTACCGGTGGGCGTCAGCTTCGGCCGGACGCAGATGCGCGTCAAGGATGCGATCAAGCTGACGACCGGCTCGATCGTCGAGTTGAACAGAAGTGTCAGCGCCCCTGTCGAGATCATTGTCAACAACTGCGTGATCGCGCGGGGTGAGGTGGTGGTGGTCGAGGGCAACTACGGGGTGCGGATTCAGGAGATTGTGAGCCGGGAAGAACGGCTCAGAACACTGTTCTAGGAGTGAGGCAAACGAGACATGCAGACAGCGATTCACCCGATTACCACGTACGTGCTCATGGCGGCAGGTTTTGCAGGATTGCTCTTCCTGCATTTTTCGCTCATCCGGGAGATGGAGCGCCTGCGCAAGCAGATGACTGACGATGGCGGAGCCCAGAGGCTGGAGATGACGCGCCTGCGTGCCGAACTCCTCGAGTCCACTCCGGCCAGGGAGACCCCGCCTACAAGCCCGAGGGGGCTGGGCGGCGCCAGCTGGCAGGCAGCGCCCCCCCGACTCAATGTCAGCCGAAGGAGCCAGGTGTTGAGAATGTCCCGCTCCGGCGATGCGCCCGAGCGGATCGCATCGGCGCTTGGGGTGACAAGGGCGGAGGTGGATCTGCTTCTGAAAGTGCACAGAGCCGCCTCGGCATAGGGCGCGGACGAGGCCAGCTGGGCGTCTCTGCCAAAATGGAAGAAGCGCATGCTGAACAAAGTCTGCAACTATCTGCGAATCGACGCTGAGTACCACGATATCTGGGGACAGCCCCACCAGGCCTCCGAGGAAGCGAGGCGCGCCATACTCGCCTCGCTGGGGATGGACGCGCGGGATGATGAAACGCTCCAGCAGTCGTGGGAACGACACCTGCGCCGGAGGCGGGAGTCAATTCTGGACCCCGCGCTGGTGGTGAAGCAGGGGAGTGGCATCGTGATCCCTGTCCGGATTCATCGCGAGGAAGAAGGAGGCCGGCTGGAACTGGCCATCTACCCGGAGCAGGGAGAATCCGCGAAGCTGGAAGCCGGGCTTGACGGGCTGAGGCGAGGCGTGGATGGGGAGTCTCTGGAACTGGAGCTGCCGTGGAGCTTGCCGCTGGGCTATCACGATTTGGAGATTCGGATCATTGGACCTGCCGGAGGGTCGCGGCAGGCGGCACAGCGACTGATCATCGTGCCGGAGAAGGCGCATCAACCCAAGCGACTGCGGAATGGGGGCCGGCTGTCGGGGATTGCGGTGAGCCTGTACGGTGTGCGGTCTTCAAGAAACTGGGGCGCGGGGGATTTCACGGATTTGGAAGAGCTGACGCGGTGGGCGGCGAAGTCGCTGGGTGTGAGTGTGGTGGCGTTGAATCCACTGCATGCACTGCATAACCGGGAGCCTTACAATACGAGTCCCTATTTGCCTTTGTCGTCATACTACCGGAACTACCTGTATCTGGATGTGGAGCGGATTCCGGAGTTTGGGGAGAGCGAAGCGGCGCGGCGGATGTTGGGACGGGAGACGGTACAGGAGGCGATTGCGAGGTTACGGGCGGCGGAGTTGGTGGACTACGGAGGGGTGGCGCGGCTGAAGCGGGGGTTTTTGAAGCTGCTGTTCCGGGAATTTCTGCGGAGGCATTGGGCGACCGGGACTGAGCGGGCACGGCGGTTCCGGCGTTACCTGGCGGAGGAGGGGGAGTTAATCAACGGCTTTGCGGTCTATTGCTCCCTGGATGAAGTATTGCATGCGCGGAACCGGGAGCTTTGGATTTGGCCGGACTGGCCGGCGGAGTACCAGGATCCGGAGTCGGCGGAAACGAAGGCGTTTGCGGAGCGGTACTGGCGGCGAGTATTGTTCCACCAGTGGGTGCAATGGCAGATTGATGAGCAGTTGGCGGAGGTGCAAGCGGCGGCGCGGGCGGCGGGGATGGAGATTGGGTTGTACCATGATCTGGCTCTGGCGACGGACAGTTGCGGGGCGGATTTGTGGGCGCACCGTCGATTTTTCGCGCAGGGATGCCGGGTGGGGTCACCGCCGGACGATTTCTCGCCGGACGGGCAGGACTGGGCGTTTCCACCGCCCCAGCCGGAAACGCACCTGGAGGACGGGTATCGCTTGTTTTCGGAGACGATCCGGAAGAACAGCCGGCATGGGGGGGCGCTGCGGATTGACCATTTCATGCGATTCTACCGGTTGTTCTGGGTTCCGGATGGGTTGGCGGCGAGGCACGGGACGTATGTACGGGAGCGGTTTGAGGACTTGATGGGGATTCTGGCGCTGGAGAGCGTGCGGGGCGAGTTTCTGGTGATTGGGGAGGATCTGGGGACATGTCCGCCGGAAGTACGGGAGGGGATGGCGCGGTATGGGGTGCTGAGCTACAAGCTGTTCTATTTCGAGAAGGGGCCGGACGGGTTGCAGCGGCGGCCGGACGAGTTTCCGCACCTGGCGCTGGTGTCGTCGACAACACATGATTTGCCGACGCTGGCAGGATTCTGGGCGGGGCGGGACATCGAGGCGCGGAAGGCAGCGGGGTTGCTACCGGATGAGAGTTGGTATCAGCGGCAGTGGGATGAGCGGCGGGGAGAGAAGCGCAGGATGGTTGAAACGCTGGTCCGAGACGGGTTCTTGCCACCGGATTTCCCCCGGGAGGTGGCGGAGTGGACCGAATTGACGGGTGAACTGCACAATGCGGTGATTGGATGGCTGTGTTCGACTCCGTCGGCGCTGATGCTGCTGAACCAGGAGGACCTGACAAAGGAGACGGAGCAGCAGAACCTGCCGGGGACGACGGCGGAGTATCCGAACTGGAAGCGGAAGATGAAGTTGAGTCTGGAGGAGTTGCAGGGGGAGGAGGCGGCGGGATTCGTGAAGATGTTCCGGACGTGGTTGGAGCGGACAGGGCGGGTGAATGGGTAGGAAAGCGAGAACCCCCTGGGTGTGTCAGGAATTCCGTGGAAGCGGCAGCCTTCACAGTCCCACTTCGCAACCGGCTTCCGCAGCGCCAGGCAGATCACTCTCAGAGCTGCGTCTTCGCTTGAAAAGGCGCCGCGCGTCCCACCGTTCGGCAAAGTGTGCCAATTGCTGTTCGGCCTCGGGCTCCGTCGCGGCCCGGTAGTCCGCTTTCAGATCCCCCGCCACCGCCTTGCGCTCTTTCCAACCCAGATAGTCCAGGCTCGCTCGCACCAGGCGCACGACGCAGAACGGCACCTGCGCCTGCGGGAAGCCCTTCAGCCCGTCCACACGGGCGATCAGCACAACCTTCACGCCCCGGTTCTTCAAGTCCGTCAGCATTTGCAGCCAGAATTTCGCGCCTTCGTGCGCCGATGTCCACAGCCGCAGCACGTCCTTCCGCCCATCGAGATCAATGCCGATGGCCACGTACATTGCCCGGTTGTCCACCCGTCCTTCGTGTCGCATCTTCATCATCAGCGCGTCCAGAAACACGATCGGGTAGAGCGGCTCCAGCGGCCGGTTCTGCCACGCCGTGACCTCCTCCAGCACCGCGCCGGTGACCTCGGCAATCAGCGCCGGGCTCAACTGCACGCTGGAACCCTCTTCGAGTTGACCCCGGGTTTCGCGCGTCGTCACCCCACGTGCGTACATCGACAGAATATTGTCGTCGAAGCCGGTAAACCGCGTCTGGTGCTTGGCCACCAACCACGGCTCGAATGTGCGATTGCGATCCCGGGGCCCCGCGCTCTCGGCCTCTCCGAACTTGCCGTTGATGGACTTCCGCGTCGCGCCGTTGCGGGAGCTGCCGCTGCTGCGGCCCGCCGGATCGCGCTTCTCGTGGCCCAGATGGTGGGCCGGCCCGGCGTTGAGCGCCCGCTCGACCATAGCGCAGGTGAGCTGTTTCAACAGCCCCTGCTCGCCAATCCGATCCTCCGGGCTCCGGCAGTGGCCCAGCAGCTCGACAAAGCACCTTCATCCCCCTGTGTCGCCATCCACACCCGCCACGCCCCCTCCGGCCGCCCCGCCATGGGGGTGGGCAATCTCGGACCGGACTTTGGGGAATTTTCGACCGGAGTTGACAGGTGGAACGCACCACCGCAAAACGGGACCAGGCACCGCATTCCACTCCCATTCGGCCGCGACGCAGGTCACTCATGGCTGGCAGGCACGCCACGGTCGCGCCCCTATTGCCGAGGTCCACGCAGTCACTCCGTCTCGACCCGAAATGCCGCTGGCGGCATCCGGGCCCCAGGATGTCCGCCGGCTCTGTCCCGCGGATTCAGACAGAAAGAGGTTTCGCGGCCCGGAGGATGGAAATGAACCGCCAGCCGCAAGCCCAGCGGACTGGGCGGCACCGCGAACCGGGCTTCCACACGATGGTAGCTTTGTGAGATGCGCTGGTTCCTGTTGCTTGTTCTTCTTTCTTCTGCACTCCATGGGCAGCAGCGCCGGGTGGCGATTACGTTTGACGATCTGCCGCGCGGCGGCGACAGTGCCGATGGCCGAAACCTGGCTGCTGTCCAGGAGATGACCACCAGACTGCTCGGGCACCTCCGCGATATCCCGGTGGCGGGTTTCGTCAACCCAGGCAGCGCCACCGCCCAGATTCTTGGCGAACCCGGCTTCCAGTCGATTTTGCGCCTCTGGGTGGAATCCGGGGCGATCCTCGGCAATCACACTTTCTCCCATCCCGATTACAACAGCACGCTGCTCGACGAGTACTCGGCCGACATACTGAAAGCCGAACCCGCGCTGGTCCAGGCCATCGGGCAGCGGCCGGTCTATTTCCGGCATCCGTTTCTGCATGCGGGAAAGGAACCGGAAACCAGGCAGGCCCTGGATCGCTTTCTCGCGGAGCGGGGGTATCGCGTCGCGCCAGTGACACTGGATAACTCTGACTACCTGTTCGCGTTTGTGTACGCCAGCGCCCTGGAGGATGATGCCGTCCTGGCGCGGCGCGTCCGTGCAGCCTATATCGACTACATGGACTCGATTTTCGCGTTTTTCGAGCAGTGGTCGAAGGAAGTTGTGGGCCGCGAAATCGCACAAATTCTGCTCCTCCATGCCAACCGCCTGAACGCCGACGCGATGCCCGAGTTGCTCGCGATGATGAAACGGCGCGGATACCGCGCTGTTTCGCTCGACGAGGCACTGACCGACCCGGTCTACCAAAGCCGCGACACCTACGCGGGGGCGGGCGGAATTTCGTGGATCCACCGCTGGGCGCACACAAAGGGGATGGAAGTGAGGTGGGAACCAGAAGAGCCCAAATGGGTGCGCGACGAGTTCCGGCGGCGCCGGGCGCTGCGCGACTGACGTCCGGAGCCATTCCCGGCCACGGCGCCAGCCTCCCGGAAGAGCACACTGGGACGAGTTCGGCCCGTTCAAATGGCGCGGCTGAACCGGGTCGAGTTGATCCGCGCGCGTGCTACTCCTCCATCAACGCTTTCCGATCCACTTTCTTCGCGCTATCCTTTTGTCGGGTCATCCGTCTTTTTTTCGGCCGCGAAACGGATCGGTGAAAGATTTAACATGACCGGTCTGCTTTTTGCTGAACGATTGGAGCGTAAACTATTCTGTTTCTGTCCAGCAATTTGGGGCGTAGTGTGGAGGTGTGCTATGCAAATGGGTGTTTGGATTGTGCTGATGTGCATTGGTCTCCAGGGCTCGGCTCTCGACTGTGCGGGGGAGAGTCTCCAATCGGCGGGCTTGCCGGCAGATGTGATTCTGGTTGTCGACGGCAGGAAGATCGATACGAGCAGGGTGAAACCCGCGGACAGATGGGCAATGGAGAACGCATTCTTCCAACACCGGAGAAGGGCTCCATCGGGACCTCAGGATGAGTCGGTACTGCAGCGTTTGGAAGAGAACAGGAGATGCGAGGCCGTGCGTGCGGCAATCACACTGGCCGTGCAGAAAGACCTTCTGGAACAGGCGCGCATCACGGTGAGCGGTGAGGAGCGGGCGGAGTACCGGCGATCGCTGCTGAGGAGCGCCACACCAGGAGAGGTGGCGGCGGAATTGCGCGCCAAAGGGGAAGCGCTGAAGGAAGCACTCGATGCGGTGTATGAGAAGGGGGAGGATCCGAGAGCTGTCTTCGAGCGAATGAAATCGCGACTGGGCTATTCCGACGTGGACTGGGGATCGGACGTATACATGGCAAGGGACGCTGAGAGGCGAAAGGAGGCCGTCCGTCGTTTACGCGAGGAGATGCCAGCCCACATTATTGAGTACCATTCGCGGCCGGATGCCTCGGATGAACAGATCCGGCTGAGGAAGTTCAAACAGAAGATCTACGCGGATCCGGAATTAGCGGGGTTCTGGACGCCGCCGGGACGACTCATCTCTGACGATATTGGGGCGGTCTATGGCAGATGGCTGAAGGCGCAAGTGGCGAAGAGCCATGTCTGGCTGGACAACCCGGTGTGGGGAGAACGGTGCGAGTTGGCGAAACACGGGATCGTGGTTGGCACGGAGGTCCGCTAGCGGCGCATCGCGGTTCCTCGGATAGCGGCAGGGGGCTGGGGCGGGAGTGCACAGGCATGCATGAGGCCATTGTGAGAAGGCGAGATTGGGACGAATTGCCCGTGCGGATCTGAGGCAATGGACGACAAACAATCCGGCACGAGGCAGCTCCCGGATTCGCACATTTCCCGCGTCCGGGATTCCCGGGGACCGGCCAGACACCTTCAACGCAACCCGGCGTGGCTGCGGAGTCCTTATCGAGACGCTATTGATAAATTCGTGCCGGGGACGGGAATGCGTACGGACGGTTTGCTCCGGCACTCATTTTGTTGCGGGGTGTTTGGGCGCGAAGTTGCTGAATGAAGATGGTTGGTGAAACGGGGGGCCCGGGAGCGGGTGTTGCGCCGGCCGGGTTGGGGATGACGCAGCGGGGGAATCCCGCCAGGTCCGCCGCCGTGAACGCCTGGGCCGCGGAAAATCCGCCGCCAGCGAGGATGTCCGCGGCGGCGTCCATGGGTGAGTCTTTACCGGGACCTCCGGTGATAGAGTTCTTGGAAGGAGTGGCGACATGAAGTGCGCGATGTTGATTTTGTTGGGGTCGGCCCTGCTGGCGGCCCAGCAGACGGCCCCGGTGACGCTGTTTGAAGCGGGCACGCACGGTTACCGGGGGTACCGGATTCCCGCTCTGGTGATGTCGTCCAAGGGGACACTGCTGGCATTCTGCGCGGCCCGCAAGGAACTTGGCGACTGGGCGGATATCGACATCGCAATGCGCCGGAGCACCGACGGCGGCAAGACGTGGTCCCCAATGAAGATCATTGCCGACCGCGCAACCATGACGGTCGACAACCCGACGCCGATCGTCGACCGGAAGACAGGCGCCATCCACTTTGTGTACCAGGTGAATTACGCGCAGTTGTTCTACATGCGCAGTGACGACGACGGGCTGACGTTCTCCGAACCGGTGGACATCACCGATGCGGCCCACGATTACCGGCGCGGCTGGGCGCCGGAGAAATCGGACAGCAAGTACGGATGGAGCGTGATCGCGCCCGGACCGGGCCATGGCATCCAACTCGCCAGCGGCCGTCTCGTCGTCCCGGTTTGGCTTTCGCCGCATTACCGGCACCGGCCGTCCGTGACTTCGACGATCTACAGCGACGATCATGGGAAGACCTGGAAGGCCGGGGCGCTGATCCCTCAGGACACCGTCGATCCGCTCGTCAATCCGAGCGAACATGCCCTCTTGGAACTCGCCGATGGGCGGGTGATGACCAACCTCCGGAACGAGGGCAAGGAGCGGCGGCGCGGAGTCTCGATCAGTCCGGACGGGATCTCGGGCTGGGCGGTGCCGAGGCGCGACGAGGGACTGTTTGAAGCCGTCTGCATGGCGAGTCTGGTGCGTGTGGGCAACCGGTTCATCTATGCCAGTCCGGCAGCGCTGCCCCGCAACGATCTGACCGTCCGGGTGAGCCTGGACGAAGGCCGGACGTGGGCTCATTCACGGCTCTTGCTGGCGGGGCCGACGGGCTACAGCGACATGGCCACCGGTTCGGATGGCGCCATTTACGTGCTGTATGAGCAGGTGGATCCGTCCTCACCCGGGGGCCGGAAGCAAAACCTCGTGTTAACGCGTATCACCGCGGAGTGGGTGATGGAGGGCGGCGGGGGCAGGGCTTCGATATACTGAGCGGCCAGAATGAAGAACGGAATCGGAATGGTGCCGGAATACGACGCAGTGGAACTGCGTACGGGTCGATTGAGCCGGATCCGCTGCGTGGAGGCGCGGCAGTTGGGAGAGGTGGACCGGATGGTCCGTGTGGTGAAGTGCTACTGCCGGAGTCATGACGTGTTGACCGCCGAAGAGGCGGAGCAGCAGAAGCGGCCGTCCTTTGTGTTCCCGGTGGAGCATTTCCTGGATCTGGAAGGATTGATCGGGCAGGATTTGCGGGGCCGTGTCTACAAGGACACGGAGCAGCACCGGGTCCGGTTCTTTCTGGACCTGAAGGAGCACGCGGGCTTCAAATTGGGCGAGGGTCAGGTGGATCTGCTGAGCCCCTGGTATGACGACAGCGTGCTGAAGGAGTAGCGGATCAGGCCTCGGAGGCGAGCGCCGTGAGCAGGCTCAGCGTGGCCCGGGCGAGCGCCAGATGCAGGGGATGGCGGGCCTCGGCCTTCATCTTTTCGAGCAGGGTGACCGACCAGTCGAGGTGCTGGGCGCGGAACTGCTGGATTGTCTGCCTGTCTTCGTCGTTGGCGAGGAGTTGGGCGAAGAACAGCAGGAGCAATCCGAGGTGGTCGGCGGGTTCATTCGCGGTGGAGGGTTCTGCGCCATAGCGGCGGTACCAGTCGAGGGCCGAGTGGTGGGCAGGGCCCATCAACCGCGGTTCCGGATCGTAAGTGGACTGCCAGGGGGAGCACGGAGCGCCATCGGGAGAGAGGAACAGGCGGGTGTACTCGATTTCGGCGGGTTCGGGGGCGCCCTGCGCAAGCAGAATCTCGTCGCAAAGCGCGGCGTGGGGTGACTCGGGGTCGCCGGGGTCATCCGGGGGAGCGAGGCGGCGGGGGTCGGCAACAAGGAAGGCCTGGCCCAGCAGCGTTGCCTGCCGGGCCAGGAGTTGGCGTTGGTCCATGGAACCGATCATAGCGGCTGGATATTCACAACCGCATCCATGATGCAGGAGGAACCGCCGTAATTGCCGGCGGCGACGAAGTCCTCGGTGGAAGCGTCGGGGACGAGGTCGCCGTCGCGGACCCCTTTGAAGCCTGCTTTGCTCAACAGGCGGTTCCGGTGGCCGAAGCCGTGGGCGACCTGAACGCAGTCCGGGCGCAGCGTGGGGCTCAGGTGCGCGGGCACTTCGAGTTGACCGACGCGGGAGGTCAGACGGACCATCTGCCCTTCCCGGATGCCGAGTCTGGCGGCCAGTTCGGGATGGATGATGGCGGCGTTGGTCGGCATCAGCTCATTCAGATAAGCGTTGTTCTGAGTGGAGTTGCGCTTGTGGACGCCGGGGATGAAGGTGAGGTAGTAGTAGGGGTATTCGGCGGAGGGCTGATCCCGTTTGGGGTGCCATTTGGGGAGGGGTTCAGCGCCCTTTTCGGCGAACTGGGGCACCAGAATCTGGCATTTGTTGGTGCCGCCGACGGTGGGGAAGGAGGTGCGGGGCACAAAGGGGGCGGGGCGGTCGACGCGGCCTTTGTTGCGGAAGTCGGCGAAGTTTTCGCCGAGGTTGGCGCGGCGGGCCTGTTCATCGAGCAGTTCGGAGGCATTGAGCCAGGCGCCGTCGGGTTTTTTGAAGTAGTCGGGCACGAGGCGTTTGCCTAGTTCGAGGGCGACGTAGGCGATGGATTTGGTCTCGAACATGGGCGCACTGACCGGTTGGCGGGCGACAGCCTGCGGAGAGGTGGCGCGGTAGTTCCGGACGACGATGCCGGAGCCTTCGAGGTAGGTGGTGGAAGGCAGGACGATGTCGGCCATCGAGGTGGTGTCGGTGGGGATGACATCCATGGCGACCGAGAACTCGACCGAGCGCATGGCGTCTTCCATGTGGCGGGGGAACGGGAAGCCGAGGATCGTGTAGTTATTCCAGAAGGCGGCCTTGATCATGCCGGGGTAGCGGCGGAGCATGCCGTCGGCGAGGGTGGAGAACATACCCTGGTTGACCTCTTCGGCGAGGGGGAGCAGGTTGCGGCCATCGACGCGGCGGCCGAGTTTCTGCGGGTAGGGGGGCGGGGGCCAGATGGCGTCGGCTCCGGCGAGGGGGATGCCGCGGGCGAAGTAGCGGCCTCCGGGGCGGTCGATGGTGCCGGCGAGGATATTGAGGATGGAGATGGCATGAACGAGTTGGGTGGCGTTCATGTAGTTGGCGCAGAGAGTCTTCTTGTGCGCGGGGGCGATGGCGGGGCGGGTGGTGGCGAACTCGCGAGCGATGCGGGCGATATCGGCGGCGGGGACATCGCTCAGTTCCGAGGCCCACTGCGGGGTGTACTGGGCGAAGTGAGTCCGGATTTCGGACTCATACTGGCCAAAGTTGGTGTACAGATCGACAAAATCGCGATCGTAGAGGTTCTCGCTGATGATGACGTTGATCATGGCGAGAGCGACGGCGAGGTCCGAACCGGGGCGGATGTTGTGATACTCGGTGGACATCTTCGAGGTGGCGGTGTAGGTGGGGGCGAAGCGGACCACCTTGGCGCCGTTGGCGCGGGCCTTGACGATGCCGTTGGCATAGACGATCTTGTTCTTGGCGACCTGATCCCAGCCGAACAGCAGGATGTATTTGGAGTTCTCGAAGTCGTTCGTGTACTGTTTGCCGCCGGTGGTGTAGCGCTGGATGATGTTGTCGGTGAGGAAGCAGACATCGATGTGGTCGATGCGATTGACGACGCCGAGGGCGTTCATGAAGCGCGACCAGAAATCGTGGCCGGGGAGGGTGCAGAACAGAAGGGACTCGCGGCCATGCTCGGTCATGTAGAACTGGAACCGTTCGGCGATGGTATCGAGCGCTTCGGTCCAGGAGATGCGGACCCAGCCGGGGTCTTCATCGAAGCCCTTGTTGGGATTGGTGCGCTTCATGGGGTACTTGAGGCGGTCGGGGTCGAGGAGGAACTGGCCGCCGGCGGCGCCTTTGCCGCAGAGGTGGCCTTCGCCGTGGAGGTCGCCGTCGATGCCCTTGAGGAACTGGAGGGCGCCGTCCTTGACGGTGGCCTCGATGCCGCAGTTGGGGGAGCAGATACCACAGGCGGTGTGGATCGTGTTGATGGTGGCGGCCTGCGCGGCGGCGGGGCGGAAGAACTGGTCGAAGGCGAGGAAGGGGCCGGGGGCGGTGAGCAGGCCGGCGGCGCCGCCGGTCATCTGGAAGAGATTGCGTCGGGTAATAGACATGGCATGGCTCCTTTTACTGACCGGCGGGGTAGGGTGTCGTGATGAACCGGATGTGGGGCCGGGTCTGGGCGGGGTTGGTGAAGTTGGGGACGCGGTCGACGCCCTGGGTGCGGATGTCGTCCCATTCACCGAACTGGAGGGCGCCGGTGGGACAGATGGTGGCGCAGGCGGGTTCGAGGCCGGTTTCGATCCGGTCGAAGCAGCCGGTGCATTTTTCCATTTTCATGGTGCGTTCGTTGAACTGGGGGGCCTGATAGGGGCAGAAGGCGGCGCACTGGCGGCAGCCGACACATCTGGACTGATCGATCTGGATGGTGCCGTCTTCGGAACGGCGGGTGATCGCCTTGACGGGGCAGACCATCATGCACCAGGCGGTGTCGCAGTGGTTGCAGGCCGAAGAGAGGGACTGTTCCTGGATCATCGGGAAGGTTCCCGAGTGGCGAACAGTGACGCGGCGGTAGCGGACGTTGATGCCGACTTCCACCTGGTTCCACTGTTTGCAGGCCGTTTCGCAGGCCTGACATTCAATACAACGTTTTTCGTCAAAAAGCCAACCGTACGAGGGCATATAGATCCTCCGGCGCCATGGCGCCGGTTGTATGAGTTACACGTTACGAGCCGTCTCGAAATAGGACTGGACTGTCGGAAATAGGGACAGGATTCCCGAGCCGAGTGGGGGAGATGGCGCAGGATCTGGCGTGGGTGGGTGGCCATGCCCCATCATTCTTTTACGGTATAGATTCCAGACCCGGAACTCTGATATGATTCAGCCACGGAGATTCCAACCATGAGATGTGAAAGTGCTTTTCTGAACAGCCTGATGGGCAAGCGGGTGGAATTGGTGGCGGTGGATGCACCGGTATTGCCGCCGATGGTGTTGGAGGAAGTGACCTCGCTCGGGGTGGTGGTGCATGACGACGAGCGGGCGCATTTCTTCCCGTGGTCGGAGGTGGTGGAGATTGCGCCGTGCAAGCCGTCGGCGGAAGAGATGAAGGCGGAGGAGTTGATGGAGGCGGCGCTGGAAGTGGATTCGGAGCCGTAGAAACCGCGGCCGCTCCCGGATGCAGGGGGAGCGGCCGCGAAGAGCCGCTGGATGGCTGTAGCGGCTAAGAGCGGAGCTTCTCGATCTGGACGACGGCGTCCATGATGGCCCCGGAGCCGCCGAAGTCCATCAATTCGAGCATTTCCTCGGGGGTGAGGTCGGGGATCACATCGCCGTCGCGGGCGCCTTTGTTGGCGGCATTGCCGAGGCTGCGGGAGCGGTGGCCGAAGCCGTGGGGGACGAGGACCATGTCCTCGCGGACGGTTCGGGAGAGGTGGGCGGGCAAGTCGATGGCGCCGACGCGGGAGCGGATGCGGACGGGGTTGCCCTCCAGGATGCCATGCCGGGCGGCGGTCGCCGGGTGGAGGGTGACCGTGTTGGTGGGCATGATTTCATGCAGGATGGAGCAGTTCTGGGTGGTATTCCGCCGGTGGGTGCCAGGGATGTAGGTGACGTAGTAGTAGGGGTATTCGGCGGAAGGCTGTTCGCGCTTCGGGTGCCAGTGGGGGAGGGGTTCGAAGCCCTTGTCCTTGAACTGGGGGACGTAGATCTGGCATTTCCCGCCGGAGTTGGGGACATTGAAGGTGGTGCGGGGAACGAAGGGGCGGGGTTCCGCGACGACGCCTTTGGCGCGGAATTCGGTGAAGGTTTCACCGAGGCCGGCGCGTTTGGTCTTTTCGTTGAGGAGGGTCCCGCCGGAGATCCAGGCGCCGTCGGGGGTTTTGAAGTAGTCGGGGCAGAGGCGTTTACCGAGTTCGATGGCGACATTCCCGGTGCCGCGGGCCTCGAAATAGGCGCCGGCGACGGCCTGCCGGACGACGGATTGCGGGTATTTGGCGTTGAAGTTCCGGGTGATGATGTCGTTGCTCTCGAGTTGGTGACCGGCGGGGAGGACGATATCGGAGAGGTTGACGGTGTCGGAGGGGAGGAAGTCAAAGGTGGCGATGAACTCGACGGTCTGGAGCGCTTCGACCATGCGCAGAGGCTGGGCGAAGCCCTTGACGTCGTAGGCGTTGATGAAGGCGCCCTTGATGAGGCCGGGATGGCGGCGCAGCATGCCGTCGGCGAGGGTGGAGAACATGCCCTGGTTTGCGTCGTTGGCGAAGAAGAGTTGGTCACGGCCGTCGACGCGGCGTCCAAGCTTCTGCGGATAGGTGGGCGGGGGATAGACGGCATCGACGCCGGGCACGCTGTGGGTGCGGGCGAAGTAGTTGCCGCCCTCGCGGTCGATGGTGCCGGTCAGGATCTGCAGGATGGCCTGGGCATGAGCCATCTGGGTAGCGTTGGTGTAGTTGGCGGTGAGGGTCTTCTTGTAGGCCGGCGCCATGCCGCGGGCTCTACCGAACTCCTGAGCGATGCGGCGGATGGTTTCGGCGGGGACGCCGCAGAGCGGCGCGGCCCATTCGGGGGTGTACTGGGTGAAGTGCGAACGGATTTCGCTTTCGAACTGCGCGAAATTGGTGTAGTTGTTGACGAAATCGCGGTCGTAGAGGTTCTCGGTCAGCATGACGTTGATCATGGCGAGGGCGATGGCGGGATCGGAACCGGGGCGGACGGAGATCCATTCGGAGGCGACACGCGAGGTGGGCGTCTGGTTGGGGCTGAAGTGGATGACCTTGACGCCCTTTTCGCGGGCGGCGAGGATGCCGTTGACGGCAGGCATCTTGTTCTTGGCGACAAGGTCCCAGCCGAACAGGACGATGTAGCGGGCGTTTTCGAAGTCTTCGCACCAGCTCTTGCCGCCAGTGGTGTATTTGCGGACAACCTGGTCGGCGGTGTAGCAGATGTCGTTGTGGTCAACACGGTTGATGAGGCCGAGGGCGTTGACGAGGCGGGCGAGAAGGTCGGGGCTGTTGCGGGAGAGGAAGAGGATGGAATCGCGGCCGTAGTCGGTCATGTAGCGCTGGAAGCGCTCGGCGATGGTATCGAGGGCCTCGTCCCAGGTGATCCGGACGAAGCCGGGGTCCTCATCGAGGCCGCGGCGGGGGTTGGTCCGCTTCATGGGGTATTTGAGGCGGTCGGGGTCGTAGGCGAAATTGAGGATGGAAGCGCCCTTGCCGCAGAGGTGGCCCGCGCCGTGGGCATCGCCGGGGAGGCCTTCGGCGAAGACGGGGATGTTGTCGCGGACGGTGACCTGCATACCGCAGGCGGGAGTGCAGAAGCCGCAGCAGGTGATCAGTTTCCTGACTTCGGAAGAAGTGGTGGAAGCGGGTTGGAAGAACTGTTCAAAGGCTCCGGACGCGGAAGGGGCCGCCAGGAGGCCCGCTCCGCCGGCCTGAAAGAGGTGTCGACGAGTGATAGCCATGATGGATGTCCTTTCCTGTTAACCGGGGAAGCCTTGGGTGATGAACCGGATGCGGGGCAGCGTGCCGGCGGGGTTGCTGAAGTGGTCGATGCGGGCGGAGCCTTTGGTTTTGACTTCATCCCAGGGGGCGAACTGGAGAGCGCCGGTGGGGCAGAGGGTGGCGCAGGCGGGTTGTTCGCCGGCTTCGAGGCGGTCGGGGCACTGGGTGCATTTCTGCATGACGCGCAGGCGTTCGTTCCATTGCGGGGCCTGATAGGGGCAGAAGGCGGCGCACTGGCGGCAACCGTAGCATTTGCTGGTATCGATTTGCACGGCGCCGTGGGCATCGCGGGAGATGGCCCGCGCGGGGCAGACCTTCATGCACCAGGCGTTATCGCAATGGTTGCAGGCGCCGGCGAGCGGGAGGACATTACCGGCGGCGGATTCATGAATGCGGACCTGGCGATAGCGCAGGCCGGTGGGGACCTGGTTCCACTGTTTGCAGGCCACTTCGCAGGCGCGGCACTCAATACAGCGTTTGGGATCGAGCAGCCATCCGTAGCTTTGCATGGTGTTTGACTCCTGGGCGCGACGAGGCGCCATGATGGATCACCACGGGTTATTGCATTTGGACTGCCAGAGTGAAGCACAATGGAATCAGTCAGTTGAAGTCATTTTTGTGTTGGAGAATCCAGCGAGGAATGCGGGAATTTCCCACACGGCGGAGGCCGGCGGTGAAGCGGGCAATCAGGGGTGGGCCATGCGATCGGCCCAGCGGAGGAAGCGGAAGAGTTCGGATTTGTGGGCCCAGACGAACTTCCAGAACACGCCGGGCGTGATCTGGTGGGCGGGGATGCCCCAATAGGTTTCAATGCGCCAGAGGAGGTAGGGCGAGCGCCAGGGGGTGAAGCGGTTGCCACGCGAGGCGCGCCAGAGGAAGAGAAGCATGGTGGTCAATCGCCCGGAGCGGCGGCGGGGCGGCGGCGGGGTTGTTCATCGGGAGTGGCGTAGTAGCCGGTGCGGGTGCGGACGGTGAAACGGCTGCCGGCGGATACTTTGATCTGGCGGTAGGTGCCGTCGAGGGCCTGGTTCTGGGGCGAGTAGGCGATGACGTACTGGTTCCGGATATCGTGGGCGACCTGATCGGCGACGGTCTCGACCTCGGAGAGGGCGTCGGGGTAGTAGGCGGCGGCGCCAGAGGCCTTCGTGAGGTTATCCAGGAAGCGCTTGGCGCGGCGGGCTTCGCGGCGGTCTTCATCGGCGAGGAGGCCGATGGAGTAGATCAATGCGCCGGATTTCTGGGCTTTTTCAATCAATTTTTCGGCGGTGGCGCTAAACGAAGCGGTATCGGCGCCATCGCTGATGAGGAGGAGAACCTTCTTGTCGCGCTTGCCCTCGGCCACGAGGTGGTCGAGAGACATGGACAGCGCATCATAGAGCGCGGTGCCGCCGCGGGAATCAATGCGCGCGACGCCTTCCTCGAGTTTGGACATCTGGGCGGTGAAGGGGACGTCCAGGTAGGCTTCGTCGTTAAAGTTGACGACGAAGACTTCGTCGTTGCGCTTCGACGACTTGACGAGGCGGACGGCGGCCGATTCGACGGCGGTGCGTTTGCCGCGCATCGAGCCTGAGTTATCGATCACGATGCCCAGCGAGAGGGGGATATCCTCCTGGCGGAAGATGCGGATCTGCTGTTCGGCGTTGTTTTCAAAGACTTTGAAGGCGGAGCGTTCGAGGTCGGTGACCATGCGGCCGCGGCGGTCGAAGACGCCGCAGTAGAGGACGACGAGGCGGGTACCGGTGGAGAAGGTGAGTTCGCCCTCGGCGTTGGGGTCGGGGGGAGGAGGAGGGAGTTGGGCGGGGTTCTGGGCCCAGAGGCCGAGAGCGGCGACGGCGGAGAAGGCCGCGGCGAGGAGAAAGGCCCATTTTTTACTGATTCGGTGCATAGTAGCCCTGCCGGTGGAGCGCCCGGAGAGGGGGGAGACTCCTCGGCTGATTCAATCTTACCTGGACGCGGCGGTACTTCCCATCGCGGTTCTGATTCTTTGAGATGTAGCCGAGGACGTACTGGTTACGCAGTTCCATGCCGATGCGGGCGGCGATGTCGGGCAGGTCGTTGAGATTTTCGACGGGGAAGTGGCGGCCGCCGGTCATTTCGGCCATGTCGTTCAGCAGGCCGGGGCCGGAGAGTTCCTCGGCGGTCCGGCCCCGGGCGGAGATGGGCTCGAAGATGCCGATGGCGTAGAGTTGGGCGTCGGCTTCCTTGAGGAGGTTGCGGACTTCGGATTCGGTGTAGCGGGAGGAGTTATCGCCGCCGTCGGAGATGACAAGGATGGCTTTGCGGGGATTCTTGCCCTTGCGGAGGTGGAGGAGGGCCTGGTACATGCCATCGAGGAGGGAGGTGCGCCCCTTGGCCTGGGTGAAGGTCAGGCGGGTCATGATCTCTTCGGTGTCGCGGGTATAATCGACGACCATCTGGGGGCGGTCGTTGAACTGGATGAGGAAGAATTCGTCCTCGGGGTTGGCGGTCTTGAAGAACTGGGAGGCGGCCTGGCGGCTCTTGGCGAGCTTCTGGCCCATGGAACCGGAAGCATCAAAGACGAGACCGACGGAGAGGGGGGCATCAAAGGAGGCGAAATAAGAGACTTCCTGTTCGACTTTGTCCTCGAACAGCCGGAAGTTTTCCTTGTCCATGCCCGTCACGAACTGGTTCATCGGGGTGGTGACGGTAACGGGAATGAGGACGAGGTTCGTGTCGATGCGCAGATTGGGGGTGATGCGGTCAGATTCCGATTCCGGCGCGGCGGGTTTGGGCCGGGGGGTGATATTGGGGCGGGGGGCCTGGGCGTAGAGGAGGGACAGACCGGCGAGCAAGCCGGCGCCGAGCAACGCCACTAGCGGGAACCGCAACCGTTTCACGTTCGACCTTCCAGGCTGGCAAGGCGAGTATATCATGACCTTCTTCTATGCTAGACTCAACTGTGCCCCCATCAATTCTGGGAGTCATACCCGCCCGCTACGCTTCCGTTCGGTTCCCCGGAAAATCTCTCGCCGTCATTGCCGGTAAACCCATGATTCAACACGTCTGGGAGCGGGCGGCCCAATCGCGTTACCTCAATCAGGTCGTCATCGCGACCGACGACGAGCGGATCGCCGCCGTGGCGCGAGGTTTCGGTGCGCCGGTCCGGATGACACGGACCGACCATGCTTCGGGCACGGACCGGGTGGCCGAAGTGGCGGCGTCGACCGACGCCCAGGTGATCGTCAATATCCAGGGGGACGAGCCTCTGATCGATCCGGGCGCGATCGATACAGCCATCCTTGCCTTGTTAGATGAGCCGGGATGCGAAATGGCGACATTGAAACGACAAATTTCGACACCTGCCGAAATAGAGAATCCGAACGTGGTGAAGGTCGTGACGGCACGGAACGGGGATGCTCTGTATTTTTCGCGCTGGCCGGTACCGTTCGACCGGGGTTCGGGCGGAGTGTGGTGGAAGCACATCGGGCTCTATGTGTACCGGCGGGCGCTGCTGATGGGGTATTCCTCGCTACCGGTGGGCCCATTGGAGCAGGCGGAGCGTCTGGAGCAGTTACGGGCGCTGGAGAACGGAATCCCGATCCGGGTGGCGGAGACCGAGTACGATACGATCGGCGTGGACACGCCGGAAGACCTGACGGCTGTTCTACAGCTTTTTTCCTTAACTTCAAGCGCAACAACAAACGATGGCTAAATACATATTCGTGACTGGCGGCGTGGTCTCTTCCCTCGGCAAAGGAATCGCGGCGGCGTCGATCGGCTGCCTGCTGGAAAGCCGGGGCCTGCGGGTGAACATGCAGAAGTTCGACCCGTATCTGAACGTGGATCCGGGAACGATGAGCCCGTTTCAGCACGGCGAGGTCTTCGTGACCGACGACGGAGCGGAGACGGATCTGGATCTGGGCCACTACGAGCGGTTCACGCACGCGCACCTGAGTCAGAACAACAATCTGACCAGCGGACGGATCTACGAGCGGATCATTACCAAGGAGCGGCGCGGGGATTACCTGGGCAAGACGGTGCAGGTGATTCCGCACGTGACGAACGAGATCAAGGCGGCGGCGTACAAGGTGGCCGAAGGGGTGGATGTGGTGATCTGCGAGATTGGCGGGACGGTGGGCGATATCGAATCGCAGCCGTTCACCGAGGCGCTGCGGCAGATGCGGCACGAGTTGGGGCGGCACAACACGCTGTTCGTGCACGTGACGCTGGTGCCGTGGATCGCGGCGGCGCAGGAGTTGAAGACCAAGCCGACGCAGCACAGCGTGAAGGAACTGCGGGCGATGGGCATCCAGCCCGATATTCTGGTTTGCCGGTCGGAAAGGCCGTTGCCGGAGGATCAGCGCGACAAGATCGCGCTGTTCTGCGATGTAGACAAGGACGCGGTGATCAGCGCGTACGACGTGGACACGGTCTACCAGATCCCGTTGACGTTCGCTGAACAGGGCGTGGACGAGATCGCGCTGAGGGAGTTGCGGATCGAGAACGCGGGCGAGCGCGACCTGACCGCCTGGAGCGCGATGTTGGACCGGATGCGGAACCCGGACGATGAAGTCCATATCGGATTGGTGGGCAAGTATGTGGAGTACGAGGATTCGTACAAGAGCCTCAAAGAGGCGCTGTTGCACGCGGGGATTCACCACGGATTGAAGGTGAAGATCACGTGGATCGAGAGCGAGGGGCTGGAGTGGCCTTCGTGCGCGGAGGCACTGGAGGACTACGACGGCATCCTGGTGCCGGGGGGATTCGGCCGGCGCGGCGTCGAGGGAATGCTGCAGGCGATCCGGTATGCGCGGGAGCGCGAAGTGCCCTATTTCGGCATCTGTCTCGGGATGCAGACGGCCGTGATCGAGTTCGCGCGGAACGCGGCGGGGTTGACGGAAGCGGATTCGACGGAGTTTGATGCGGCGGCGCCCGATCCAGTGATCTACAAATTGCGGGATTTGCTGGGGGTGGAGGAGCTGGGCGGGACGATGCGACTGGGCGCGTACGAGTGCCTGCTGGCCGAGGGTAGCCGGGCGCGGGCGGCGTACGGCGAGGAGCGGATCAGCGAACGGCACCGGCACCGGTATGAATTCAACCGGGCTTACGAGCCAAGGTTGGTCGAGAAGGGGCTACGGATCACGGGTCGGAGCGAGGATGAGAAGTTCGTCGAGATCTGCGAGTTGCCGGACCATCCGTGGTTTCTGGGTTGCCAGTTTCATCCGGAGTTCAAGTCGAAGCCGTTGACCCCCCATCCGCTGTTCAAGGCGTTTCTGGGGGCGTCGTACGAATACCGGAAGCGGCGCGTGGCGCGGGAGAACATCCCGTTGTTCGCCCAGGACGACGAATGAAGGTTTTCTCCACGCCGGAGGGCTGGCGTGCGTCTAATAATGGAAGAGAAGGAGTGACGCTGATGATGCTGAGCCACATGCGGACGCGCCGGAGGCGTGGGTTTTCGCTGATCGAACTGCTGATCGTGATCGCGATCATCCTGATTATCGCGGCGATCGCGGTTCCGAAGTTGAATAATGCGCGGATGCACTCCCAGGAGATGGCGGCGATCCGGCAGATCAACACGCTCCACCAGGCACAGACACAGTATTACTCCCAGTTCGGACGGTTCGCGGAGAATCTGACGCAGTTGGGTCCGGCGGAGGGCGCGACAGCGGGTCCGGCCGCCGCGGATCTCATCCCGGGCGACCTGGCGGCGGGGGAAAAGACCGGATACCGCTTCACTTTGGCGGCGGCGGCGGAGGGCTACACGGTGACGGCCGTCCCGGTGGCTTTTAATTCGAGCGGCCGGCGCACGTTTTACTCCGATCAGACCCTCGTGATCCGGCAGGAGTGGAGCGCCGAGGTCGCGAACGCGCAAAGCGAAGAAATCAAATAGTTTTCCGGCCAGAATGGCCATGTGGGCGCCGCCTGGGGAGATCCCCGGCGGCGCTCTTTGCTTTGGGGGGGGAGGACCGGCAGGAGGAGAACTACGGCGGCGAACTAGATTATGTTGATAGGGAATGGGCAGATAGGGTATCCTGTCGGGAGTGTTGCCCGTACTGTCTCATTTGCGAGCGCTGGAAGCCGAAAGTCTTCACATTTTGCGCGAAACGGCCGCCCAGTTCCGGAAGCCGGTGCTGTTGTACTCAATCGGGAAGGACAGCTCCGTTCTGGTCCATCTGGCCCGGAAGGCCTTCCATCCGGGGCGGATTCCCTTCCCCCTGCTCCACATCGACACGACGTACGAGTACCCGGAGATGATCGAGTTCCGCGACCGCTTCACCCGCGAGATTGGGGCGGAACTGCGGGTGTACACGAATCAGGAGGCGATCGCGGGCGGCGCGAATCCTTACGATTTGGGGACGGCGAAGTGTTGCGGGCTTCTGCGGACGCGCGCCCTCGTCGATGGCTTGCGGCAGGGCGGTTACGACGCCGCCCTCGGCGGAGCGCGGCGCGACGAAGAGAAATCCCGGGCCAAGGAGCGGGTGTTCAGCTTCCGCGACCGGGAAGGGCGCTGGGATCCGCGGAACCAGCGGCCGGAGTTGTGGAACATCTACAACGGGAAGGTGGATCCGGGCGAGTCGATCCGTGTTTTCCCGATGTCGAACTGGACCGAAATGGACGTCTGGCGCTACATCGAACTGGAAAGCATCCCGATTGTGCCGCTCTATTACGCCAAGCCGAGGCCGGTGGTGCTGCGGAACGGGTCGGTGATTCCGCTGGAGGCGAACGTCCAACTGCTGCCCGGGGAGAAGGAAGAGATGGTGATGTGCCGGATGCGCTCGCTGGGCTGCACGCCCTGCTCGGGCGCGATCCGGAGCGAGGCGGACACGATCGGCAAGGTCATCGACGAACTGATCGGTTTCCGCCGTTCCGAACGCGAAAACCGGATTATCGACCACGACCAGGAAGGGTCGATGGAGTTGAAGAAGCGCGAGGGGTACTTCTAAGCCATGCTGGCGCTCGACCATTTCACGACGGCGACAGGCGAAAAGCCCCTGTTGCGCATTTCCACCGCGGGCAGCGTGGACGACGGCAAATCGACCCTGATCGGGCGTCTGCTGCACGACACGCGGACCGTCTGGGAGGACCAACTCGAGGAACTGGGGCGCTCCACCGTCAATCGCGCCTCGCGGGGGCTCGATTTTTCCCTGCTGACCGACGGTCTCCGGGCCGAACGCGAGCAGGGCATCACGATCGACGTCGCCTACCGCTACTTCGCCACGCCCAGGCGCAAATTCATCGTCGCCGACACCCCCGGCCACGAACAGTACACCCGCAACATGGCCACCGGCGCCTCGACCGCCGACGCCGCCATCATCCTGCTCGACGCGCGCAAGGGCGTACTGCCGCAGTCGCGCCGGCATGCCTATATTGCCTGGCTGCTGGGGGTCCGGCGTCTGGTCTTTGCCGTCAACAAGATGGATCTGGTCGATTTCTCGGAGCAGGTGTTCGCGGAGATCCGCCAGCAGGCCGCGCCCCTGCTGGCCCTGCTCGAAGGCGCGCAAGCAGACTTCCTGCCGGTGAGCGCTCTTGATGGCGACAACGTCGTCGACCGCTCGCCGCGCACCCCCTGGTACGCCGGGCCCAGCCTGCTCGAACTCCTCGAATCGCTCGATCCGCCCGCGGCCACCGAGACCCAGGCGTTCCGCTTCCCCGTTCAACTCGTCATCCGCCCCCACCTCGACTTCCGCGGGTATGCCGGCCAGATCGCGAGCGGTCGGGTCGCCGTGGGCGACGAGATCGTGACGCTACCCTCCGGGCGGCATTCGCGGGTCAAGCGGATCGTCACCTTCGACGGGGATCTGGCCGAAGCGTTCGCGCCGATGTCCGTGACCCTCGAACTGGAGGACGAACTCGACATCGCGCGCGGCGACACCCTCGCCGCGCCCACGGCGCCGCCCGTACTGGCCCGCCGCGCCGAAGCGATGGTCGTCTGGATGAACGAGACCGCGCTGGCCCCGGGGCGCACCTACCTGCTCCAGCACGGCCCGCGCACCGTTCCGGCACGCGTCGAAAAGATGGTGTACCGCTGGGACGTCAACTCGCTCGAACCGAAGGAGGCCGCTGGACTCGAATTGAATGAGATCGGCCGCGTCCTCATCGAATGCGCCGAGCCGCTCGCTTTTGATTCGTACCGGACGAACCGGGCCACTGGCGGGTTCATTCTGATCGACCCGATTCACAACCTGACCTTGGGCGCCGGCCTGATCGAAGCCGCGGTCCGCCGGGAACGCCGTGGCGGCGCGGGCGTGGCATTTCGCGCGGCGCGCTTGACACCCGCCGAACGCGCCGCGATGTTCGGGCACAAAGGCGCCGTGGTGGATCTGTCGGCGAGGCCGGATCTGGCGCCGCTACTCGAACGCCAACTCCTCGAACAAGGCCACCACGCCCTGCTCTGGGAACTCCCCGAAGCCTCCGCTGAAGCGACGGCGGGCAAGCCCGCCGAAGCCTTGGCGAAACCCCAGGCGGGCAAGCCCGCCGAAGCCTTGGCGAAGGCGGGGCAAATCGTCGTCACAACCCAGCCGGCCCCAGGAGCGCTCGTGCAATCCGCCGACCTGAGCGCCGACGACGACGAGGCCCTCCTCGAGTTGCACGAGCGCCTCCGGCGGTCGGGCGTGTTCCTGATTCAGGACGATGTGGATCTGGGCGAGGGCATTTAAGGAGCGAACATGGCCGATCTGTTGCAATCCGCAAAAGAAATCATTGGACGCGCGCCCGGCCGGGCGTGCTTCACATGCAGTTTTCAGGCCGAGGACGTGGCCGTGCTCCATCTGCTGCTGCAGAAGGATTCGCGCATCCCGGTGCTGTTCCTCGAAACCGGCTATCATTTCCCGGAAACGTACGCGTACCGCGACCAGTTGGCCCGCGACTGGAACCTGAATCTCATCAATATGCAGGCCGCGCAGACCGTGCCGGAGCAGGAATCGGCCTTCGGCATCCTCCACCAGACCGACCCCTCGCGCTGCTGCCATCTGCGCAAGGTGGAGCCGTTGCTGGAGGGCCTCTCCGGCTACGAAACCTGGTTCACCGGGCTGCGCCGCGAGCAGTCGCCGTCGCGGGCCAACCTGCAGCCCGAGGAAAGCCACCGGTTCCCGAACGGCTTGACCCTCCACAAGGTGAGCCCGCTCTACGACTGGAAATGGCAGGACGTGCTGGCCTACCTGACGGCAAATGACGTCCCGCTGCTGCCGCTGTACGAACAGGGCTACACCAGCATCGGCTGCGCGCCCTGCACGGCGAAGCCGGCCCCCGGCGAGCACGCCCGCGCGGGCCGTTGGGGCGGCCAGAAACTCGAATGCGGCCTGCACACGGTGAGCGAAAAAGACGAGTAGGCGTACAATCAGACTAGTCAGACTAGTCTGACCAGAAATGGAGGCGCTGATGGCGAAGCTGATGCAGCCGAAGCGGCGCTGGAAGTTACAGGACGCCAAGGCGCGGTTGAGCGAACTGGTGCGCCTGGCCGAGTCCGAAGGGCCGCAGGTGATCAGCCGGCATGGCGAGGACGCGGTGGTCGTCGTCCGCATGGAGCAGTGGGTCGAGCACGAAGAGAAGCGAAAGAAGCAAGCAGGCGGCAAGAAGAAGAAGGAAAGCTTCCTCGAATTCATGCGGCGGTCGCCGCTGGCGAAGTACGGCATCGATCTGGAGCGGGAGCCGGACTACGGCCGGGACGTTGAGCTGTGAACCGGTACCTTCTGGACACGAATGTCATTTCCGAGTCCAGAAAACAGGCGCCCGACCGGCATTTCCAGAAGTGGTTTGATGCACAGACCGAGGACTCGCTCTATCTGAACGTCTTGACGCTTGGAGAGATCCGGAAGGGAATCGCACATAATCCCGTGCCGCGGCACCGCAAGGAGATGGAGGAGTGGCTCGAAGACAATCTGCTCCCGCTCTTCGCAGGGCGCATCCTGCCGGTGAACCGGCAAGTGGCGGAGGTGTGGGGAGAATTGAGCGGGCGAGCGCTGAGGGAGGGGCGGCCCAGACCAGTGGTCGACACCCTCCTCGCCGCCACCGCTCTGGTCCACGGATTGACGCTCGTCACGCGGAACACCCGCGACCTCGCGGGGACCGGCGTCCGGACCGTCAACCCATGGCTCGGCGGTTGACGATCAACCCTTCTTGAGAACCACGCGATCGACTATCGCCTTGGCCTCCAACACCGTCTTCACCTCCTCGGCATACTGCTGCTCCACCGCCGGGCGCGGGGCGCCGCGCTCGCGGCGCGGCGTGACTTCGAGGCCCCACCAGCCCACATAGCCGCCGTCCAGCGCCGTTTTCACCAGCTTTTCAGCATCAAACGCGGGATCCAGGCCCGGCCCCCACGTGCCCTTCACCGACAGGCCCTTCGCGTAGGGCAGCGTTTTGCGGACGGCGGCGTAGCGGTCGTCGCCCGGATTCCAGTTGCCCAGGTCGCACAGCAGTCCGAATTTGGGGTGATTCACCTTCTTGACCAGCGCCACGAGGATGTCCGGGTCGGAGGAAGCCCGGCCATGGTTCTCGACGATGATGTTCAGGCCGGAGCCTTTCGCGTAATCGAGCAGCATGTGAATCGTCTCGGCGGCACGGGCAACCAGGTCCTTGTCGTTCTTCCAGTCCTCGGGATGCCCGTACACATTGATGCGGACGGAGTGGCAGCCCAGAAAATGGCCGATATCGATCCATTTGCGGTGGGCGGTGGCCGACAGCACGCGGTCGGCCTTCGCGACGGAAGCGGTGCCGCCTTCGTTGTCCACCATCAGGATCGTGGACTCGACGCCCGCATTCGAGCAAGCCCCTTTCAGCTTCTGCAGGTAACCCAGCGTCGGGTTCTCGAAGAACTGGTTGACGTGCTCAAGGGCAGTGATGCCGAGTTGGTCACGCAGGATGCCGGGCAGTTCAAGCAGTTTCCATTTGCCCTGGAAAAAGCTGCCGCTGAAACTCCAGGCGGCGAGAGAGACACCTTGTTTGGGCGTCTGAGCGGCGGCCGCGAACGCAGCAGCGGCGGGAGTGGCGAGAAGGGTACGACGGGTCATCGGCATGAAATCCTTTTCCCCACGATACCCGAACCGGGTCCCGGATGTTGGCCCGCCCCGGGCAGGTGCGATAGTCTACCCATTCAGAAGGATGCTGCGATCGATGCCTGGAATCACCCGCCGCGCCGCCCTGGCGTCGGCACTCGCGCCCGCGGTCCTGCGCGGGCAGCGCCCCGCCGGCGACAAGCCCAACCTGCTGTTCGTGTGGACCGACCAGCAGCGCGCCGACACCATGGCCGCTTACGGAAACGCCCATTTCCGCGTGCCCGCGATGAATCGCCTCGCGGAAAAGTCGGTGGTCTTCGACCGCTACTACGTCACCCAACCCGTCTGCACCCCGAGCCGTTCGTCCATCCTGACCGGCCTCTGGCCCCACCAGAACGGCACCATCAACAACAACGTCCCTCTGCCCGCAACGGCACGCTGCTGGCCCGAACTGCTCAGCGACAGTGCCTACCGCTGCGGGTACTTCGGCAAGTGGCACCTCGGCGACGAAATCTTCGCACAGCATGGCTTTCACGACTGGGCCGGAATCGAGGATGGGTACATCCCCCATTACTCGGCCGCCCGCGACCGCAACGCGCGTAGCGCCTATCACCACTTCCTGCTCGAACACGGCTACAAGCCGAACACGCAGCAAGGAACTTTTTCGCGTGGCTTCGCCTGCGGACTCCCCGCCAAACACTGCAAACCCTCCTTCCTCGCCGCCCGCGCCGAGGATTTCATCGAACGCAACCGGGCCAATCCCTGGCTCCTCTCCGTCAATTTCCTCGAGCCGCATTCGCCCTACACGGGCCCCTACAACGACCTCCATTCGTCCCAGGAAGCCCCGGTCCCGCTGAACTACCCGGGGCCCATGGAAGGCCGCGAACCCCGTCATCTGGCCGCGCGGCGCGAAGCCACGCTGAATCAGCGCGTCGAAGGCCAGGACCTGCGCCAGCGCGCCGGGTGGGAGCGGCTCAACCGCAACTACGCCGGCTTGTGCTCCCAGGTCGATCAGGCTCTCTCGCGCATCCTCTGGGCACTCGAAACGTCCGGGCAGGCCCACAATACCGTCATCGTCTTCACGTCGGACCACGGCGAGATGATGGGCGCTCATTCACTCACCGGCAAAGGCGTCATGTTCGAAGAGTCACTGCGTGTACCGCTGCTGATTCATGTGCCATTCCGGGGATTCCGCGAACGGCGGGTGCGAAGGCCGGTCTCGGCGATCGACCTCGTGCCGACGGTGCTGGACCTCCTCGGGCGAAAGAACGACGAGGCGCTTCCGGGCGAAAGCCTGACGCGCGTCATGGATGGCGGGACGCCCGCCGAGGATCACGTCTTCGTCGAGTGGAATACCGATGTTCGGACACCGCGCTACAGGGGCGTCGTCTCCCCGGACGGCTGGAAACTGACGCTGCATGAAGACGATCACCACACACTCTTTCACCGCCCGTCCGACCCGCTCGAACTGCGCAACCGCTACGACACCGGCGGCGAAGCCGCGCGCGTCGCGAGCGCGCTGCGAAAGCGCATCGAATCCTGGCAACGGCAAGTGAACGATTCCTACCCGCTGCCACAATGAAGCGAAACGACATGAAAAACACTGCTTTTCTGCTGATTTGCGCCACTTTGGGCGCGTTTGGACAGACCTGGCCGGGCCCCGTTCCCGAGGTGAAGGGACCGTTCGGGCTCACTCCGGGGAAGTTCACCGAGTACAAGGTCGTCCTCGAACCGGACAAGGATCTGCCGGAGTGGTGGGCGGGCGGGCCGTCGGTCGTCCGCGACGCGAAGGGCGTCTTCTGGATGGCGGCGCGGATGCGCACTGCCGACGCTGAGTACGGACTCCGCGGCTACGAAGTGCGGATTCTCAGAAGCGAGGATGGCGTCAGATTCACGGTCGTTAACCGGATCAGGCGCGAGGATGTGCCGATCCCCGGATTCGAGCGGCCCGCGCTGCTCATCGACCCAAAGACGGGCCTGTTCAAGCTGTACGCCTGCGGACCCTGGCAGAAGGGGCCGTGGACGATCGTCAAGTTCGACGATGTGAAGGATCCGCGCGAGTTCAAGGCTTCAACGGCGAAACCGGTGATCGCCCCGCGAAAGAAGGTCCTGCCGAGGGACACCGTCGTGGAAGGCTACAAGGATCCCGTGATTCTGTATGCCGAAGGGGCGTTCCACGCTTACCTGATCGGGCAGCACCGGGGCCTGGAGCGGGTGTATCACTTCAAGAGCGCGGATGGCGAGACCTGGGAACCGGTCGGGAGCCCCTACGAATCGATCATGAAGCTCGACGGCTGGCACGACTTTTTCGTGCGGCCTGCCAGTGTGCTGCCGCTGCCGGTCGGGTACCTGTTCGTGTACGAAGGATCGAACGTCAAATGGTACGACCCGGTGTACAACGTGGCGACCGGCCTCGCGTTCACCTTCGACCTCCATCACATCGTGGACCTGACGCCGGAATCGCCGCTGCTCGTCAGCACGACGCCCAGCCCGCTCTTCAGCACCTGGCGCTATTCGCAGTGGCTGAACGTGGACGGCGAGTATTGGGTCTACGCGGAAGTCGCCCGGCCAAATATGTCGCACGAGATCCGGCTGTTCCGGCTGAAGTGAGGTGAAGTCGCAGACGCGATGATCAATGACGGGATTTAGGCGGCGGAGTCTGCTTCGGGGCGTCCCCGGCGCTCCGCCTCCCCACCGATACCCGTTCCCCCCAATCCGTGCCGGGGACCAAATTCCCGCCCGGCATTTTCCTCCGGTACTAT
>ERZ761609.451-NODE-451-length-48192-cov-82.713318_pt1 | contig 48192 bp, 38 predicted proteins | sample MGYA00511163_ERZ761609 | MGnify/ENA primary metagenome ERZ761609 (study PRJEB28899, sample SAMN02445070) | bioreactor sludge metagenome | biome: EBPR sludge | place: Australia: Brisbane, Thorneside Wastewater Treatment Plant | collected 2011-12-16 ... | reverse complement strand
TCTTCCCTATCACCTTCATGATGCGAGCCTGCGTATCGCTGGCAACATCGTCTTTCCCATTTAATACACGTGAAACCGTGGACACCGATACGCCTGCGGTTTTTGCAACGTCCTGTATGGTTAATGCGCGCTTTTTTGATCGCATCTCAATTCCTATTGGAATGGCATCCTGTTTCGGTATCAATACCGGAAACGTTACCGATATTATTGCATAAATTTTCAAAAGAGTCAACTACCCAATTACCCAGCCTGAGATTCTCTATCATCGCCGTTTCTTTGAGACGATACCGGTTCAGGATTACTCCCCCCACCCGCTTCACACCAGACCTCAAGTCTGTTCATCCCCCCAGCCTTGATTCTCGCCTCCAGATCGTCAATTTCCAATCGTCCTCTCGATGTCTCTCAGATCGCAACTCACCATCTTGTGAAGGGTATAATCGTTTCAATCCCTGATCACGTTTACGCATTTCGCAATATCATCAATGGGCGTACGCCTTATTGACATAAATCCACGAGCGAGGAGGCTGACTTTAATATGAAGGTTCATCTTATCGATGGGACATATGAATTGTTCCGCAACCATTTTGGCGCACCGCCGAAGAAAGCCCCAAATGGGCAGGAAGTAGGCGCAACCCTCGGGCTGCTGCGAAGCCTGCTCATGCTGCTGACCAGCCCGGATGTGACGCATGTGGGGGTGGCGTTCGATCACGTCATCGAGTCGTTTCGTAACAAGATGTATGCGGATTACAAGACCGGCGAAGGTGTAGACCCGCTTCTGATGGCGCAATTTTCACTGGCAGAAAAAGCCGTTTCCGCGCTCGGCGTGACGGTCTGGTCCATGACCAAGTTCGAAGCGGATGACGCGCTCGCAACCGCCGCGACCCGTTTTGCCAAACTCAAATCGGTGGATCAGGTTTTGGTCTGCTCACCCGATAAAGATCTGGCGCAGTTGGTGGATGGCACACGCGTCGTCTGCTGGGATCGGCGGCGTGAGATCATCATCGACGAACAAGGCGTCATCGAAAAATTCGGCGTGGCGCCGGAATCCATCCCGGATTATCTGGCACTCGTGGGCGACTCGGCAGATGGGTATCCAGGCATTCAAGGCTGGGGCGCAAAATCCACGGCGACGGTGCTGGCGAAGTTCAAGCACATCGAGTCGATCCCCAAAGACCCGTCAAAGTTGGGCTTGGGGCTGGGACGCGCCACAACCCTTGTAGAAAACCTTCAGCAAAATTTCAAGAACGCGCTGCTCTTCCGCGAACTCTCCACCCTGCGGACGGATGTTCCGCTCAAAGAAAAACTCGATGACCTGAAATGGCGGGGGGCGTATCCACGATTGAAGAAGGTCTGTCACGAGTTGGGTGATGAGAGAATCCCCGAACGTGTTCCGCTCTGGCGCTAACATGTTTCGTTAAAACAAAAGGACATCCAAAGCGGATGTCCTTTTGTTTTCTTCCAAAGACTCTATTCGCCAGCCTGATTGCTCAAGTAGTTTTCGAGACCCATCTGTTCGATCTGGGTGCGCTGTTTCTTTGCCCAGTCGTGGTGACCCTCCTCCATCTTGAGGATGGTCGTCAGCAAGTCGGCAGTGGATTGATCGCTCACCTCGCCCGCCAGCTGAATGCCTGCATTATAGGCGCGGATCGCATCCAGCTCGGCGTTTTCATCGTTGGTGAACATTTCCAGCACGCTCTTCCCGATCTTCATTTCGTTGAGTTTGGTAACGACCGGCATTCCCTCCAAAAACAGGATTCGCTGGATCAGCCACTCAGCGTGATGCATTTCATCGATCGCCTGTTTTTCGATGGTCTTGTGCAGTTTTTCGTAGCCCCAGCTATCGCACATTTCTGAATGCACCATCAACTGACTGATGGCGGTCAGTTCATCCGCCAGCAATTCGTTCAGCGTCTTTAGCAGTTTGGCATCGCCTTTCATTTTTGCTCCTTTTTGTTCGATTGGAAAATCAGCAGGTTCATCCCAATCCAGAAGGAAGTTCCGCCAATGGAGTGAACCTTCGTACACTTAAAGTGTAGCATTGCCTTGATTTTAGTCCCTTGTGCCTATTGTCATTCGCTCGGTGGATAAATGTACCAAATATAGGATACCCTTTTCCCTGCAAGATTCTATTCACTGAAGAAATGCGGAGTATGACCCGTTAGGGCGAAAAATCGCTCCAGTTCTGGTTTCGCAAGGACGAGGGTGGCGGTATTGACCAGCGGGTGACACAGGAAGGCTTCTCCCTGCCAGATGTCGGAATCCAGCCATAATGTCACTTGTTTGTCCACGTCGTTTGCCAAGCCCATCATCGTCACCGAGCCGCGCGTGACGCCAAGCAGGCGGTGCAGGTTTTCCTCCGAGCCAAACCGTAGATGTGCGACTCCCATCACCGCCGAAAGTCCCTCCAGCCGGACGGTCTTCTCACAGGATGTGACCACGAGAAAAAATTGTCTCGCCTTTTTATCGCACAGGAATAGATTTTTTGTGCTCACTGCGGGGACGCTCGGGCGATGAAGTTCCGCTTCGGCGCAGGTGTAAACGGCGGGATGCTCCACCCGTTGATAGGTGAAGCCGTTAGAATTGAGAAAGTTGAGGAATTGTTCTTCAGAGGCGATCATATGCGGGTCAGTGTATCACACCAAGCTCAAAGGGTGAATCAGGTTCGATGGGGCGGCAATGGCACAAGTCCGGGGTGACGCGAAGATATTTCAATTGGAACCTGTATACACAACAGAATCCTGCTTTTGTCGCATAGAATCCAAGCAATTTCCTGAACGTGATAAAATCGCGGCTGGATTGTCGGACTGGCAATCCAATCGCCGAAATACGATCTATTATTTCCCAACCCAAGCAAGGAGAAAAAATGAAAAGCACCTTACTCAAGGGGTTGTCCGTTCTGATTTTGAGCGGACTGTTATTAGCCGCATGTGGTGGCGGGACACAAGCGACGGAAGCGCCCGTTTCAGAAGCGACCGAGGCGCCGGCAGGGGAGGAAGTTCCCGCTGCATCTGGTGGTGTGTTGAACATTGGCATTCCAGTTGAGCCGGAAACGCTCGACCCGGGTGATGCTGTGTATGTTCAGGAGCAGTTCATCCTGATGAGCATCTTCGATTCGCTGTTGTCCATTTCGCCGGAAGGCGAGCTGTTCCCGGCACTCGCCACGGCGTGGGAACCGAACGCGGATTATTCCGAGTTCACCTTCACCCTGCGCGAAGATGTGACCTTCCACGATGGCACGCCGTTCACTGCGGATGCGGTCAAGGCTTCGTTCGACCACATCAACAGCGATGCAGTGCTTGAATCTGGCGGCAAGTCGCTGCTTCAGGATCACGCCTACGTTGAAACCGTGGTGGTGGATGATTACACCGTGACGGTCAAATTCGGTGCGTCGTATCCGCTCTTCCTGCGGGATGCCGCGCGTCAGTGGCTGAGCATTTCGTCGCCTGCGGCATTGGATGAATTTGGCGCAGATTACGGACGCAACCCGGTCGGCACGGGTCCGTTCAAGTTCGTGCAATGGGATGCCCAGTCGCAGATCGTGCTCGAACGCAATGACGAGTACAACTGGGGACCTGAGTTCGCCGCGCACGAGGGACCGGCTTATCTCGATCAGATCGTCTTCCGCATTTTGCCGGAAGCCGCCACCCGCCTGACGGCGTTCGAGACCGGTGAGATCCTCATCGCGGGTGAACCGCCCGCGTTGGACGCCATCGCTCTGGCTGAGTCTGGAAGCGCCGCCATTCAGACCTTTGCGCAACCTGGCATCCCTGCCATTCTGATGATCAATGCGACCAAAGCGCCGACGGATAATGTCAACGTCCGCAAGGCGATGATCCTCGCCGTGAATCAGGAAGAACTTGCGCAGACCGCCTTCCAGGAATTGGGTCTGCCCGCGTACAGCGTGGTCTCTCCCACGACCTGGGCGTATGATGAAGCCGCTGCCAGCCTGTACAGCTACGACCCCGAAGAAGCGGCTCGCCTGCTGGAAGAAGCCGGCTGGGTGGACGCAGACGGCGATGGCATCCGCGAGAAAGACGGCGAACTCCTCACTGTCGATTGGCCCGATAACCCCGCCTGGTCGGAAGCCTTCAATGAACTTCTGATCGGTTACCTCACCGAAGTCGGCTTCAATGTGCAATACCGCTCGATGGATGACGGCGCGGCGTACGAAGAACTGCTCGCCGGAAATTACACACTCGTCTACATGTACTGGACGCGCCCCGATCCCTCCCCGCTGCGCTACCTGTTCCACTCTGAAAATGCGAACGGCGGCGGCGCGTGGACGAACTTTGTGAACGAAGACCTCGACGCGGCATTGGCAGACGCAGATGTCAACACCGACGAAGAAGCCCGCAAGCAGGATTACATTGCGGCGCAGAACATCATCATGGAAAATGCGCTCGTCCTGCCGATGTTCACGGTCAACACGTCCTACCTCACTTCGCCTTCCATTCAAGGGTTCACCTTCGACCTCGAAGGCTATCCCTTCCTGTACGATATTTCCATCACCCAATAAGCAATAATGAGCGGGTCGCATTTCATCAACAGAGATGCGACCCGCTTGCAAATCACAAACCTGAATGTTCAACTATCTTGTTCGGCGTCTCTTCACATCCATCCTGGTGCTGTTCGGCATCTCGGTATTGGTCTTTTCGGTCATTCACCTTGTACCGGGCGATGTCACCATGGCGATCCTCGGACGCCAAAAAGTATCGGAAGAAAAAGTCGCCGAGCTGCGCGCGCAGCTCGGTTTGAATGACCCGCTCTATGTGCAATACGGGCGGTACATCAGCAATGCCTTGCAAGGCGACCTGGGTAAATCCATCCGCACCAATCAATCCGTCTCGGAAGCCATCGCAGAACAATTGCCCAGCACTTTCGCGCTGGCAATCTCTGCGCTTTCCGTGGCTTTGGCAATCGGTGGCATTTTGGGATTGTTCGCCGCGCTCCGTCACGGCACATGGTTCGATACGCTGGTGATGGGCATCTCGGTCAGCGGGCTTTCGATCCCAACCTTTTGGATGGGACTGCTGCTCATCCTTTTCTTCTCGGTTCGATTGAAATTGTTCCCCAGCATTTCCAACGGTTCATCCTTTGCCGATCTCTTTCTGCCCGCCCTGACCCTGGGACTCCCCGAAGCCGCGGTCGTCGCCCGCATGGTGCGCGCCAGTATGCTCGACGTGCTCAACAAGGAATACATCACCACGGCACGCGCAAAAGGTATGCCCGAACGTTTGGTTATCCTCAAACATGCCCTGCGGAATGCCCTCATCCCCGTTGTGACCTTCGTCGGCTTGCAGATGGCGTATCTGCTCGGCGGCGCGACCATCGTCGAGACGATGTTTGCGCGTCAGGGCATCGGACGTTTAGCCGTGCAATCCATCTACAGCCGTGACTATCCGATGGTACAGGGTGTGGTGCTCATCACCGCCGCCATTTATGTGCTCATCAACACGCTGACCGACATCACGTATGTTTTGCTCAATCCGAAAATCCGCCTCAAATGACCGCCGACCTCTCCCCGACTCCCATCAAATCCACTTCACCCGGCATGCGCCTGCTCAAGCAGATCCTCCGCAATCGCAGCGCACAATTCGGCGGCATTTTGCTGATCCTGCTGGTCTTCTTCTCGTATGCCGCGCCGCTCATCACCGACAAAGACCCGAACAAGAACAAGCCATCGGTGGCGTTGCAAGCGCCCAGCCTCGAATACCCAATGGGCACGGATAACGTCGGGCGCGATAACTTCACCCGCTTCCTCTACGGCGGACAACTCTCGCTGCGCATCGGTCTGACCGGCATCACTCTGGGTGCGTTGATCGGCATTGCGCTTGGGTTGATCTCCGGCTATTTCGGCGGCTGGCTTGACTCATTCATCTCATGGTTCACCGATGTGCTGATGGCATTCCCTGATATTTTGTTGGCGCTTGCCATCATCGCCATCCTCGGACCGGGCATCAACAATGCCATGCTTGCCATTGGGATTGCGTTCGTGCCTTCGTTTATGAGGCTCACCCGCAGCAGCGTCCTCGCTCTACGGGAGATGACCTATATCGAAGCCGCCAAAGCCCTCGGCAGTTCCGATGCGCGGATTCTGGTCAGGCATATTTTGCCAAACTCGATCCGCACTTTGCTCGTGCTCATCACGCTTGGAATTGGTTCGTCCATTCTAGCGGGTGCGGCGCTCAACTTCCTCGGTCTCGGCGCGGAGCCGCCCACTGCCGAATGGGGCGCCATGCTCAATGCTGGCATGAAATTCGTACGCCAGGCATGGTGGCTGACGGTTTTCCCCGGCTTGGGAATTTTTCTCGCTGTGTTATCGATCAACCTCATCGGCGACGCCGTCAGTGACGCCGTGGCAGGGACGAGCATTGTGGCTATGCAGGATAAAAAATAAATGACCAATCCCCTTCAAGGCAAAACCGCCATCATCACTGGTGGCAGCACGGAACTGGCGGGAACTGTCGCGCTTGCGCTGGCGAAGGCTGGCGTGAATATCTGTTTGTGCGGCAAACAAGCGGACTTGCTCGAACTGTCGGCAAAAAAGATCAAAGAGAGCGGGGGAACGATCATTTCGCGCGTCACAAATTTGGAGAGTCTGGAAGAAACGCAAACCGTCGTGGAACAAACCAAGACTGCGTTCGGCGGGTTGGAGATTTTGATTCTCATCTCGCCATTTTGGAGCGGCGGCATGATCCACAACCACAACGTCAAAACGTGGGACTTGGTGATGAACGCCAACTTGCGCGAACCATTCCTGATGGCACGCGCCGCCCTGCCCCACTTCCGCGAACAGCAGCACGGCGAGATCATGGCAATCGGCTCAGACTCTGCGCTTGGAATTTATCCGCAAGATGGCGCGTTTGCGGTTGCCATGCACGGGCTGACGACGCTGATGGAACTCATCCGAACCGAGAACAGCGAGTTTGGAATCCGCACGCATATCCTCTCACCGGGAGTCGCCGTGTCCGCGCCGTTCGACGCCGAAGGCAAACCGAATCTCACAGCAGAGCATGTTGCCGAGTGGGTGTTGTGGTTGCTCACACGTCCAAGCCATTTACGGGGAAATAGTCCGATCTTGATCTGAAATTTCACCACAGATGAACGCAGATAAATGAGTTGCTTCATCTGTGTGCATCTCTTGTCGGTTATACTGACAGCCTCATGACTCCATCCATATCATCCAACTGGGACGTAATTATCATCGGCGGCGGCGCGGCGGGATTCTTCGCCGCGATTCGCACAGCGGAACAAAACCCAAATCTGCGCGTGCTCATCCTTGAGAAAGCCAGCCAACCGCTGGGCAAAGTGCTCATCTCTGGCGGCGGGCGTTGCAATGTCACGCACGCCTGCTTCGAGCCTGCCAAACTCATCACCTACTATCCGCGCGGCGGCAATGAACTACGCGGCGCGTTCACACGCTTTCAACCGAGTGATACAGTCGAGTGGTTCGAGTCTCGCGGCATTCGCCTCAAGACCGAAAACGACGGGCGCATGTTCCCGGTCACGGATGATTCAAACACCATCGCCAACATCTTGAAATTTTCTGCCAAGCAAGCGGGTGTGCGTGTCGAGTTGGGCGCATCCGTTTTGAGCGTGGAAAAAAGCCCGAAGGGTGGATTCAAACTCGAAGTCCAGAAAGAGGCGAAGGTTTTTTCCATCCAAACCAAAAAAATATTATTCGCAACCGGCGGCGACCGCAAGTCGCTGGCGTTGGTCAAATCATTGGGGCATACCATCGATGAACCTGTCCCCTCGTTGTTCACGTTCAACATCAAAGACAAACGCATCAATGGCTTGGCGGGTCTTGCAGTTGAAGATGTGACCTTGAAAATGGATTCGCTCACCGCGCGCGGTCCGCTGCTCGTTACGCATTGGGGCATGAGCGGACCTGCGGTGCTGCGACTCTCTGCCTGGGGCGCGCGCATTTTGTTCGACAAAAAATACGCATCAACCCTGACCGTGAACTGGCTCGGCAACTATAAGCCTGATGCGGCGCTGGAAGTTTTACAGCGCAATAAAGACTGGCACGAAAATGCGCGCAAGAAGGTGTTGGCTCATGCCGCATTCTCGCAGATTCCGATCCGCTTGTGGAAGCAGTTGGTGACGTTTCTCGGTGAAAAAAATTGGGGTGACGTTTCCAAAGCGGAGTTGCAAAAACTTGCTCAGGAATTAACGGCAGGCGAATACAAGATTCAAGGCAAGGGACAATTCAAAGAAGAATTCGTCACTTGCGGCGGTGTGAGTTTGAAGGAAGTTGATTTCAAGACCATGCAAAGCCGCGTGGTGGATGGTCTGTTCTTCGCTGGTGAAGTGTTGGACATTGACGGCATCACGGGCGGATTCAATTTTCAAGCGGCGTGGACGACAGGTTGGCTGGCGGGAAGTGCAATGGCATAACCGCCAAGCGCGCTAAGAACGCGAAGATTTTTACTTGGCGCCCTTTGCGCTCTTCGCGGTTAATAATTTTTCTGATAGTTTTTGTCATTGACCATACACCATACATCCCGTAAAATCTCCCTCAGAAATTATATATAATTTTACAAGGATACACGCAATGGCAAAATATCGAGTCATGTACTGGAAGGATGTTCCACAGTCTTTTACTGTTGAAGGGGAAGGACAAACCATCAAGAAGGAACTTTCTCAAAAGGTTCAAAATAAGATCGATGCATATGCGATGGCAATTGGCGCGACCTCCACAACAGATTATGCCAAGCAATACAAGCGCGGACAATGGATCGAGCGCGAAGGCGCAGCGGAAGAAGTCGCTGAGGCGCTGCTCGCAGAGTTGGAAGCGGAAGCGGCGCGAGTGGAAATTCCTCGAAGAGAGAATTAAACACAAAGGACACGAAGTCCACAAAGAAGAAAGAGGAAAGAATTCCTTCGCGGTCTTTGCGTGCTTTGCGGTTTACAACTATGACAAAGAAACACAATATCATTTTGCAACCTTCCGGTCGGCGCGGACAAGTGGACGAGGGAACATCCGTCCGTTCAGCGGCGCGGGAATTGGGCGTGGAGATCGAGTCGATCTGCGCGGAGAATGCCACCTGCGGCAAGTGCATGGTGCTGGTGGAAGCGGGTCGTTTCGAGAAGTACAACATCGAGTCGAGCCGCGAGAACCTCTCCCCTGTCGGCACGGAAGAACGCGCCTATCTTGAACGCCGTCCCAAATTGTTGAAAGACAAGGGCTGGCAGATCGGTCAAGTGCGTCTCTCTTGCCAGGCAAAAATTTGCGGCGATGTGCTCATCAACGTGCCGGAAGAAAGCCGTGGCAACAAGCAGATCGTCCGCAAGAGCGCCAGCAACCGCGAGATCGAGGTCAAACCTGCGATTCGCAAATATCTGGTTTCGATGAGTCCGCCCACCCTGGAACGCCCCGTAGCGGACTGGGAACGTCTCGCCAAGGGATTGGAAACTTCGATGGGGCTGGTGCGCAGCGGCGAGGAAAAACTTCCACGCTGGTATGATTTTGACATCGATTACGCCTGTCTGCGAACGCTCGCCAAAACCTTGCGCGAAGCAAAATGGAATGTGACCGTCACCGTGCGCAATGATAAGGAAGTCATCGCTGTGCAAGCGGGCTATCACGAAGACAGTTACGGCGCGGCGGTGGACATCGGTTCGACGACGGTGGCGCTATATCTATGCAATCTCCGCACGGGCGAAGTGCTGGCATCTGAGTCGGAAATGAATCCGCAAATCGTGTATGGCGAAGATGTCATGTCCCGCATTCAGTACGCGATCGATCAGCCCGATGGCTTGGAGAAATTGCACAAGGCAATCACTGGCACGCTGAATAAATTACTCAAGCAGGCGGCGAAGTCTGTTCATATCAAATTGGACGAAATCCATGAGATGGTTTTGGTGGGCAATTCCACCATGCACCATGTCTTATTGAATTTGCATCCCAAAGACTTGGGGCTGGCTCCATTTGTGCCCACCATTCACAAGTCGGTGGATATCAAGGCAAGAGAGTTGGGGTTGCATATCAACCCGTCTGGCAATCTTCACATCCTACCCACCATCGCTTCCTTCGTCGGCGCGGATACAAGCGCGGTCATCCTCGCGGAAGAGCCACACAAACAGGATGAGAACTGGCTGCTGATCGACGTCGGCACCAATGCGGAGTTGGTCTTGGGCAATCGCAAGCGGCTGGTGTGTACCTCCACGCCAACGGGACCTGCCCTCGAAGGTGCGCATGTGGAATATGGTATGCGCGCCGCGCCGGGTGCAATGGAACGAGTCCATATTGATGAAACGTCTCTCGAACCGAAGTACAAGGTCATCGGTGTGGAGGGCTGGAACACCGACCATGCCGAGTTCAAGGGACAGGTCAAAGGCATCTGCGGTTCGGCGATCATCGACTCGGTAGCCGAGTTGTTCCGGGCGGGCATCGTTGACTCACGCGGCAAGTTCAAAAAGGACTTGAACACGACACGCGTGCGACAGGGAGAATCAGGCTGGGAATATGTCATTGCCTGGAAGGAAGAAACCTCCATCGGACGAGACATCCCCATTACCCAACAGGATGTGCGCCAAATTCAACTGGCGAAGGCGGCATTGTTTACCGCCGCACGCACCTTGTTGAAGCGGATGGATTTGCAAAGCCCTGATAAAATCATCCTCGCTGGCGGTTTTGGCAGTTACATTGATAAAGAGAAAGCCATGCTGATCGGTTTGATTCCTGATTGTGAGTTGGACAAGGTCTATGCGGTTGGGAATGCCGCGGGCGATGGTGCACGCATCGCATTGCTGAACGTTGAGAAGCGCAACGAGATCGACGCGGTCACACGCAAGGTGGAGCGTTTTGAATTGCCCACCGACCCGGAATTCCAAAATCAGTTCATGCTGGCAACGAGCTTCCCACACATGAGCGAGCCGTTCCCGCACATTGCGCATCTCATTCCACATCGCACGGCGGATCCGCTGGCAAAAAATTTCATGAAATAATTTTGTAGGGGCGACTCGCGAGTCGCCCCTACGGAGGGAACAATGAACAAATTTCTAGAACGATTGAACGGCGGGGAAATCTTCGTTGCGGACGGGGCAACGGGATCGAATTTACAAAAGATGGGACTCAAGCCCGGCAAACCGCCTGAAGACCTCATCATCGATGACCCGGATACGATCCTGAATCTCGCTTCATCCTTCGCCCGGGCAGGGTCAGACATCATCCTGACCTGTACCTTCGGCGGGACTCGCATGCGCATGAAGGACTCGAAGTATCAGGATCGCACCCCTGAGGTCAACATCCGTGCGGCGGAGATTGCCCGCAAAGCCGCTTCATTGAACAATGGTCTGGTCGCTGGTTCTATGGGACCGGTGGGCGCGATCTTAAAGCCATATGGTCCACTTGAGTTTGAGGATGTGAAAGCGACCTTTGCCGAACAAGCCAAAGCCCTCGCCGATGGCGGCGTGGACTTGCTGGTGATCGAAACCATGTTCGCCCTGGAAGAGACGAATGCGGCATTTGAAGGCGCACGCTCCGTGACGGATTTGCCGATTGTGGTGTCATTCAGTTATGACCGTGGCACGCGCACGATGATGGGCGTCAAGCCGAAGGACGCCATCAAGAAATTCAGTGAAATGGGCGCCGTGATGATCGGCGCGAACTGCGGAACGACGCTCGATAATATGGAAGCAGTGGTCAAAGAATATCAAGCCACCAAGCCCGAAGTGCCACTGTGGGTCAAGCCGAATGCGGGCGTCCCACACATGGATCTGGAGACCGAACAAGGCGTGTATGACATGGGTCCCGAAGACATGGCGACCTATGCCAGGAAATACGTAGCGCTCGGCGCGAAGGTCGTGGGCGGATGTTGTGGAAACACGGCAGAGCATATTGCGGCGATTGCGAAGGCAGTGAAGGGGTAATTGGTAAATTAGTAAGTTGGGAATTGATTACGGATTACGGGGCGCGTAATCCGTAATTTTTTTATGGGAATCTGCCAGTAACATTCAATGGAATTATTGTAGAATTAAATGGACAATCGATTTTTCCTTGGCACGTCTCAAGGCGCTCCCCTGCCCAAGCACGCACATTTTGATGTTAAGGTTTTGCCATGGAAATGAAAACCGTTTTGATTAGTTATCTAATCAGCAATTTGATTTGTGTCGGGGTTGTCGGGGCGTTGTACTGGCAAAACCGCAGACATTTCAAAGGGATCGGATTCTGGCTCGCGGACTTTGTCTTACAATTTGCCGCCATTCTGCTGGCTACCCTGCGCGGCATTGTGCCAGACTTTATAGCGATGGTGGTTGGAAACGGTTTCGCCATCGGCGGGACGATCCTGCTATATATGGGGTTGGAACAATTCACAGGCAAACGCGGTACCCAATGGCATAATGCGATACTATTCATTTTATTTCTTTTCGTTCACTCCTATTTTGCCCTCATCTCCCCCAACTTAACAGCGCGCAATATCAACCTCGCTTTTGCATTGTTTGTGATATGCGCCCAGGGCGCGTGGCTTTTACTTTGCAAGGTAGATATAAAGTTACGTCCCATTACGCGCGATGTAGGCATTGTATTTACCGCCTATTGTTTGGTCAATGCGGGGCGCATCGCTGCGAGTTTGACCATCCCTTCGGGCGAAAATTTTTTCCAGTCCAACTTATATGAAATATCGGCGGTGATGGCATATCAAATGCTTTTCATCGCATTGACCTTCAGTCTGTTCCTGATGGTCAATCGCCGCTTGCTAATGGAGTTGCAGGAAGATATTGCCATGCGTCAGCAAACGGAAGATGCGTTGAGATTCAGCGAAGAAAAATTCTACAAGGCGTTTCATTCCAGCCCGGATTTAGTGGCAATTACCCGTTTGAGTGACGGTAGTTTTGTAGAGGTTAACGAATCTTTTTCGCAGATCACCGGATATTCGCGGAGGGAGATGTTGAATTCCTCCATTACCACCCTGGACATTTGGACAAACCTACAAGATAGGGAATCCTTTATTCAACTCTTGAAAACCGAAGGGGTTGTCCGCGCGGCAGAATACAAGTACCGCACAAAGTCCGGCGAGATCCGCACCGGGCTGCTCTCAGCAGAGATCATTCAATTGGAAAACGAACCGTATATTGTTTCAGTCATTCATGACATTACTGAACATAAGCATACCGAAGCAGCGCTCCGCGAAAGCCGGGAAACGCTTGCACTTTTTATCAATCAGTCACCCATTTATACCTACATCAAGGAGGTTACGCCGACACAAAGCCGTGTGATGTACGCCAGCGAAAACTTTGCAGACATGATCGGAATCCCCGGGTCAGAGATGATCGGAAAAACAATGGAGGAATTATTCCCAGCGGAATTTGCCGCAAAGATAACAGCGGACGATTGGGCAGTGGCTTCCGGAAAAGAGATATTGAATCAGGAAGAAGAACTGAATGGACGCCAATATATCACGATCAAATTTCCACTTTTGCGAACAGGCAGGGTAAACCTGCTTGCCGGGTATACCATAGACATTACAGAACGAAAACAAGCCGAAGAATTGCTGCGCGAAAGCGAGGAACGATTCCGCCAGTTGATCACATCCGCGCCGGATGTTGTTTTTGTAGTAGATGAGGAAGGCAAAATCACGTTCGCCAATATGGAGGCGACAAACCTAATGGGGTATGCACCTGACGAATTCATCGGTATGGCTGTGGAAAAACTGATGCCGCAAAACATACGAGAGGATCACATTGCCAACCCTACAAAGTACATGCGTGATCCGCGCACACGCGTAATGGGCGCTCAACTGAACTTATTGGCAACCCACAAGGATGGGAATGAAATCCCGGTGGACATCAAAATCAGCCCAGTTAACATCGATGGTAAAACTCACATTGTCGCTTTTATGCGTGATATCACTATGCGCAAGCAGGCGGACGAAAAACTGCGTGAAAGTGAAGAAAAGTATCGTCTGATTGTCGAGACGGCACATGAGGGAATTTGGGTCCTGGACACCGACGGAAAAACCAGTTACGCAAACACTCGTATGGCAGAGATGCTCGGATATAAAATCGAGGATCTGATAGGGCATTCCTTATTTGAATTCATGGATGACGATGCTCGCAAGGAAGCAGAACAAATGCTCGAACGCCGTAGAAAGGGCGTAGCAGAACAACACGAATTTCGCTTTCGTCGCAAAGATGGTTCGCCCTTTTGGGCAATTTTATCAACCAGTGCCATAATAGACTCTGATAGCAAATTTATAGGCGCCCTGGGAATGATCACCGATATCACCGAGCGCAAGCAAGCAGAGGAAAAACTGATCAAAGCCAAGAAAGAGGCGGAAGAAAGCGAAACAAGGTTCAGAAAGTCGCTTGAATATTCCCCAACTCCCATGGCAGTGGCAGACCATATGGGCAAAATGATCTTCTTGAACCAAAACTTCATAGCCACCTATGGATACACACTTCAAGATATCCCAAGCATCGACCAATGGATGCTTAAAGCATATCCCGACCCGGAGTATAGAAATTTTTACCTGCAACTGTGGAAGCAAGATTCTGAATATGCCGTCACAAATAATACCGCCACGCCGCTGCGAGAAGGCCTGGTTACATGCAAATCAGGTGAAGTCAAAACCGTGGCGATATTGATCTTTTTTGAAAAAGACCTGATCATTGGACACTTTCTAGATATCTCGGAGCGCGTGCGGACGGAAGGCGAGCTGCGTACCAGCAATGAGACCCTGAAAACACAATTCAACGAAATCAACACGCTCAAGGAAACATTGCAGGAACAAGCCATCCGCGACCCACTCACCGGGTTGCACAACCGCCGCTATCTTGACGAAACACTCGCCCACGAAGTGGCACGCGCCAAACGCGAGAACTATCCCATCAGCATCATGCTGATCGATATCGACCGTTTCAAGAACTTCAACGACACCTACGGACATTCCACCGGAGATGAAGTTTTGAAATCTCTCAGCCGCTTATTGGTGGAAAGCATCCGTCAGGGCGATATCGCCTGCCGCTATGGAGGTGAAGAGTTTCTCATCGTGATGGTCGGCGCCCACGAAACCGATGTGGAACGGAGAGCCGAAAAAATTCGTCATGATTTCAATGAGTTGCGAACCCGCTTCGAAAATCAGGAATTATCTGCAACGGTTTCGATCGGCGTTTCCTACTATCCCAGGCACGGCACTGAGATCCAACAAGTCATTAAAAATGCCGACGCTGCCATGTATCAGGCAAAACAAAAAGGGCGCAACAGGGTGTATGTCTGGGGCACTTAAGGGTGGTCACAGCAAAAATGGTGTAAATCATCACAGGTCGTATAAAGGGGAAGTGTATAATCTCACTCATGCGAAATGAGATCCTTTCATTGCTTTCAGGCAAAAAAACCGACATCATTCCGGCGTTCAGCGGGTTGATTCATGTCACAGCCGAGGGACTGGCGAGTGAGGGATTGGCGTTGCAAGAAGTCCATCACGATGCGGGGAAGATGGCGCGAGCGGCGGCGAGTACGTTCAAATTGACCGGGATGCCCTCTGCGGCGCTGCCTTTGGATTTTTGCTCTCCGGCAGAAGCCTTAGGCGCGGAGTTGATCTTTTATAACAATGACGAGATGCAATTTCCGCAGGTTCGCAAACTGTTGTTCATGTCCACACGTGAAGTGGCGGCGATCAAACCAACCTTGGGCGGGCGGATTCCATTGATCTGCGATGCGATGCGATTGACAAAACAAGACATCGGCAAGCAGGCGGTCATATCGGGCATCCTCCCCGGTCCGTACACGTTGATGATCTATATTTGCAAGGTGCAGAATCTCGTCCACGAGATGAAACGCGAACCTCAAATGGTTTTGGATGCACTCTTTCATCTTTCATCTTTTCTTGCAAATATAGGCAATGCCTATCGCGAAGCCGGTGCAGACTTTATCACCATTCACGAGATGGGCGGCTCGCCGGGATTTATCGGACCGAAGCCGTTTGAGGGATTCGTCCTGCCTGCGCTTCAACACCTGACTTCGAATCTGCCTCGTCCCCGTGTGCTTTCGGTGTGCGGGAAAACGGATTCTGCCATGAGTCTGCTGGCGCAGACCGGCGCAGATGCCATCTCGGTGGATCAGTTGAATGATTTGCAGGCATCTCGCGCCGTATTAAAAGAGACGATGCTGTTTGGTAACCTAGACCCGGTGGCAACGCTGTGGCAGGGTGACGAAGGCTCGGTTGCAGAGGCAGTTCAAAGGTCGAAAGAGGCCGGCGTGGATGCGGTCTGGCCCGGCTGCGATCTGGTGATTCAAACACCCCTCAAAAATATCAAATCGATGACAGGCGGGCAATAGCCGCCTGTTTTTTTATTTCTGCTATTGACGATTTCCCTGCCCATATGTAAACTGAATCGGTCTCAGAGGAATCATGCCCACCAGTGGTCAGAAAAAAAAGCCATCCCTAAAAACAGAACAGAAAAAATCGTCCGCCCGGGGTTCTTCGCGGGGGAAGGGCGCTGTGTCCAAGCCAGTTTCGAACGCGAAGATCGTCAAGGAATTGAAGCAGCGCGAAGCAGAGCTGGCGATCATCAAAAGTGTGCAGGACGGGCTCGCTTCGAAACTGGAGATGCAGGCGATCTACGATCTTGTCGGTGATAAAATCCGCGACCTGTTCGGAGCCCAGACGACCATCATCGCCACCTTCGACCTGAAGAGCGAGACGCAGTTCTTCAATTATTACATTGACCGGTACGGACGCGAGTACCTCGACCCGCGCCCGATGAGCGGTTTGATGAAATCGCTTGTTCGTTTGCGGAAGACGTTCGTGTTCAATGATAATGTTGAAGACAGGGTACGTGAATATGGGGCGCAACTTGTGCTTGGTCCGTTGTTGCCCAAGTCTGCGTTGTATGTTCCGCTGATATCGGGGGATGAGGTCCGCGGCGTGATCTCGCTCCAGAACATGGACCGGGAAAATTCTTTCAGCGAGTCGGATGTCAGCCTGTTGGAAACGCTTGCCAGGTCGATGAGCGCGGCTTTGGAAAATGCGCGTCTGTTAAATGAAACTCAGCGTCTGTTGAAGGAAGCCGAACAGCGGAACGCGGAACTGGAAGCCATTCGCAAGGCAAGCATCGATCTGTCGTCCAACCTTGAGTACGCTACCGTGCTCGATTCGATCCTGCAACGGACATCGGCGCTGATGCCAAGCATCGAGAACATCAACCTGTTTTTGTACGAGAACAACGAACTGAAGTTCGGCACTTCCATTGCGAATGGAATCATCACCGGGGTGTCGGTTGCTGTTCCACGCCCCGGCGGCATGACGGAAACCGTTGCCCAAACCGGCGAGATCATGCTGGTGGAAGATATGGAAACCCATCCGCTATATCGCGGCTCGGTTTGGAAGGGTGCCCTGATCGGCTTGCCGCTCAAGTACCGCCAGCGGGTGGTCGGTGTGATGAACATCCACTTTACCGATCCGCGCAGCTTCACCGATTCCGAATTGCGGCTGTTGCAATTGTTCGCAGACCAGGCGTCGGTGGTCATCGAAAATTCGCGCCTGTTCGAAGAGACTGCGCGTCATGCGCGCGAGTCGAATGTGCTCAACGAGGTGGGGCGCGATATTTCCGCCACACTCAACCTTTCGGCTGTAATGGATCGCATTGCCACGTATGCACGCGAACTGCTCAACGGTTCGAGCAGCGCGATCTTCCTTCCGCAATCCGACGGAAAAACCCTGCGGGCGCTGGTCGCCAAGGGCAACATTGCCGAGGAGATCCTCGCAGATTCGATCCGGTTGGGCGAAGGCATCATCGGGTCACTGGCTGCACAGGGCAGGGCAGAGTTCATCAACGACACGAACAAAGACCCGCGCACGCTGCAAATTCCCGGCACACAAGCCGTGGGGAATGAACGCCTGCTGGTCGCGCCATTGCTCGCAGGCGACAAGGTGAACGGTGTGATGGCGGTCTGGCGCGAGGGCGGGGAGGTATTCTCCAAAGCAGACCTTCGTTTTCTCGAAGAGTTATCCCTGCAGGCAGCCATCGCCATCCAAAACGCGAACTTCTTCAATGAACTCCAGCAGCGCGCGAACGAGTTGGAGATCATCAACAGCGTGCAGCTGGGGTTGTCTTCCAAACTTGATATTCAATCCATCTATGACCTGATCGGCGAAAAGGTGCGCGGCATTTTTAATACGCAGGGCGTCATCATTTCCTATTACGATCCCGCTACTGATACCGCCGACTTCCCATACATGTACTGGCATGGGGAACGCATCTATCCGGAAAACCAGCCGCTTTCCGGCTTCTCCGGGTACGTCATTCGAAACCGCACGACCCTGTTCATCAACGAGAACGTGGATTCCAAGGCAAGGGAATACGGTTCCACGTTGCTGGCAGGCAGCTCATTTCCCAAATCCCTGATCGTGTTGCCCATCCTTGCGGGCGACCAAGTGTACGGTTCGCTCTCGATCCAAAACTTCGAGCGCGAACACGCCTTCCAGGAAAACGATGTGCGCCTGCTGTCCACGCTGGCGGCAAGTATGGGTATCTCGATCCAGAACGCGAAACTCTTCGATGAGTCTCAAAACCTGCTGAAAGAGACGCAACAACGCGCCGAGGAAGTGACACTCATCAACCGCATCCTGACCGGGTTCGACACAAAGATGGACATCCAAACCATCTACGACCGCACCGGCGACAAGATCCGCGATATCTTCGATGCGCAGACCGTGGTATTGGCAATCCACGACAAGACGACCAGCATGACCTCCTACCCGTACATCATCGAAAACGGCAAGAGGCTTTACCAGGATCCGCTCCCGCTTCAGGAAGGCAGAGGCGGTTTCAGCGGACATGTCATCCGCACCGGGCAGCCCGTTCTGGTCAACCGCGATTTCGAGGAGGCTTCGCGCAAGTTCCAATCCATCAATCTCGGCGTGGATGAAGATGAAGAGGATGCCGTCATCGTCCGCGCGGGTTTGTGGGTACCGATGATGATCGGCGACGAGGTCAAGGGCGTCATTTCGCTTCAAAACCTCGAACGGGAGGACGCCTTCTCCGAATCAGATGTGCGCCTGCTGACAACGATCGCCAATTCCATCAGCGTCGCCATCGAGAATGCGCGTCTATTCAATGAAACCCAGCGCCTGCTCAAAGAGACTGAACAACGCGCCGCCGAACTTGCCATTCTTAACAGCGTGAGCGAGTCCATGTCCCGCGCTCTGGATGTCAACGCCATTACACGCAACGTAGGCAATAAGATTCGCGAGATCTTCAATGCCGAGATCGTGGATGTTCTACTCTACGATGCCGCCACGAATATTGTGCGTTTGGCGTACAGCTTTAGCGACAACCTTTATTACGAAAACGAGCCCCCATGGGAGTTGGGGGAAGGTCTTACCTCCAAGATCATCATCACCAGGCAGCCGCTATTACTGAACACAGCCGGGGAAATCGAGGAGAATGGTGCCGCGGCATACCTCACCGCACCGGATGACGAAGAAGATATCAATTCCTACATGGGAGTCCCCATTATGGTCGGTGACCGGGTGCTTGGAGTGGTAGGGGTGCAAAGTTACAAAGCCAATGCATTCAATGAGGGCAATTTGCGAATCCTGCAAATCCTCTCGGCAAATATGGGTGTTGCCCTTCAAAACGCGCGTCTGTTCGACGAAACCCAGCACCTGCTCGATGAAACCAAGCGCCGCGCCGCCGAACTGGAGATCCTGAACGAGATCGGGCAGGTACTCACCCAGCAATTGGATGCCTACACCATCCTCGAACGTGTGGGAGACAAGGTACGCGAACTCGTCAAGGAAGACAACATCGGTATCGGCTTGTACGACCCGCAAACCAATTCCGTCGATGCCCATTACGTCACCAAGAACAACCAGCGCATCCAGTTCCCGCCCTTCTTCGTGGATGAGTTCACCATGCAAGCCGCCCTGCAAGGCAAGACGCTGGTCATCAACCGGCAGTCTCCCTCGTTATGGAAGAAACTCGGCTCCAATATGACCGACACGAGCGAGATCCCAAAATCAGTGGTCATGGTACCGATGGTGGTCGGGCGCGAACTCATCGGCGGGCTGACCATTCAAAACTTCGAGCGTGAGAACGCCTATGACGAATCCATCATCAAACTGATGGAATCCATCGCATCATCCACAGCAACGGCGATCCAAAATGCGCGCCTGTTCGAGGAAGCCCGCGCCGCGCGCGCTGCCGCCGAACAAGCAAACGAAGCCAAGAGCGCTTTCCTTGCCACCATGAGTCACGAGATCCGCACACCCATGAATGCCGTCATCGGCATGAGCGGGCTGCTGCTCGACACAAAACTGGATGACGAACAACGCGACTACGTGGAAACCATCCGCGGATCGGGCGATGCGCTGCTCGCCATCATCGACGACATTCTCGATTTCTCCAAGATCGAAGCCGGACGCATGGACATCGAAATCCAGCCATTCGACCTGCGCGAATGCGTCGAATCAGCATTGGACCTGGTCTCGACACGCGCCGTCGAAAAAGGCATCGACCTTGCCTACCTCTTCGAAGGCGACATCCCGCTCGCCATTCAAGGCGACGTGACGCGCCTGCGGCAGGTGATGACCAACCTGCTTAGCAATGCAGTCAAGTTCACAAATAAAGGTGAGGTGGTGCTGACGGTTTCCAGCCAGCGCTACCGCAATGGTGATTCAAAAGAACGCGTATTACTTACCTTTGCCGTGCGTGATACAGGCATCGGCATGACCGAGGAAGGCATGAGCCGCCTCTTCCAATCCTTCACGCAGGCAGATTCATCCACCACACGCAAATACGGCGGCACCGGTTTGGGGCTTGCCATCAGCAAGCGCCTCGCCGAAATGATGGGCGGTACGATGTGGGCAGCCAGCGAAGGCGCAGGCAAGGGTTCCACATTCACCTTCACCATCAAAGCAGAAGTGGCAGAACTGCCCCGCACACGCAAACCGTCCTACGTAGGCGTGCAGCCTGAGCTGCAAAACAAACGCGTGTTGATCGTGGACGATAACGCCACCAACCGTTACATCCTCAACATGCAGACCGCCAAGTGGGGCATGCTGCCACGCGACACCGAATCGCCCGCCACCGCCCTGCAATGGCTGGAAGACGGTCAAACCTTCGACATCGCCATTCTCGACATGCACATGCCCGAAATGGACGGGTTGGAACTGGCAAAACGCATCCGCAGCACAGGCAGGGCAACCTTCCCGCTCGTGTTGTTCAGTTCCATCGGCAGGCGCGAAGTGGGCGACGGCGCGAATCTCTTCGCCGCCTATCTTGCCAAGCCCATCAAACAATCCCAGTTGTTCGATACGCTGGTGGGGATCTTCTTCCGACCTTCGGCAGTGAATGAGCCGCCCACCACCGGGCGCTTCAAACCGGACCCGTTGATGGCGGCGCGGCACCCGTTGAGAATTCTCCTCGCCGAAGACAACACGGTGAACCAGAAACTCGCCCTGCGCCTGCTTGAGCAAATGGGCTACCGCGCCGATGTGGCTGGCAACGGGTTGGAGACCCTCCAATCGCTCGAACGCCAGACCTACGACGCGATCCTGATGGATGTGCAAATGCCGGTGATGGACGGGCTGGAAGCCACTCGCCGCATTCGAGATCTGCCAGCGCTCAAGCAGCCGTTCATCATCGGGTTGACCGCCAATGCCATGCAAGGTGACCGCGAGATGTGCCTGAATGCGGGCATGAACCATTACATTGCCAAGCCCATCCGTGTGGTGGAACTTGTGGATGCGCTGCAAAAGGCGAAGCGCATCGGTTGATTACGGAGAGCCATGTCATCCATCGATCTGAAAATATTCAATGAATTGAGAGAAGCGACCGGGGCGGAATTCATCAGCGAGCTGGTCCACGCTTTTCTCGAAGACGCGCCCGTCCAGATCACGCAGATGCGTTCGGCGTTGACCGCTAGTGATGTTGAAGCGTTTCGGCGGGCGGCGCATACGCTCAAGTCGAATGCGGCGACATTCGGCGCGGCGGAACTCTCTGCGCTGGCGCGTGAGTTGGAAATGCTCGGGCGTGAAAACAACCTCGCAGTGGGGAATCGGATCGAGGTCCTGAATGAAGCGTTCGAACGGGTCAAGAATCGGCTGAACGAGTTAGAATAATCCCATGATCGCATCCGCTCACCCCGCTCATCTGCTTGTCGTGGACGATAACAAGGTCAACCGCATGATGCTCTCGCGCAATCTGGGGCTTCAGGGGCACATCGTGGAGACGGCGGAGAATGGCGAGGAGGGCTTGGAGAAAATTCGCTCGGGCACGTTTGATCTGGTACTGCTCGATATCGACATGCCGGTGATGAACGGCTATGAGGTGTTGGAAGCCTGCCTGAAGGATGTGGAGCTGCGACAGATCCCGATCATCATGACTTCGGCGATGGATGAGTTGGACGCGGTGGTGAAATGCGTGGAACTCGGCGCGGAAGATTACCTGACCAAGCCGGTCAACCCCATTTTGCTGCGCGCGCGGGTGAATGCGAGTTTGGAAAAGAAGCGCCTGCGTGACGAACAGAGGAAACTTTTTAGAACGTTCGCGACGAAGGAAGTAGCGGAAGAACTTTTACGCACGGGTTTTTCGCTCGGCGGCAAACAAGTGACTGCCAGCGTGCTCTTCGCGGACATCCGTTCGTTCACGACGATTGCAGAGAGCCAGGATCCGACCGAGACCATCGACCTGTTGAACGAGTATTTCAGCCTGATGTTCGATGCCATTACCGACAACGGCGGGACGGTCAACCAGATGGTGGGTGACGGTCTTCTGGCGATGTTCGGCGCGCCGATCTACTTCAAGGATCACGGCGAGAAGGCGGTGCGGGCGGCGCTGCAAATGCTGGAGCGGTTGAAGGAGTTCAACCAGCGGCAGATTGCACGCGGAAAGACCCCGCTTCACATCGGCATCGGAATCGCGTCTGGGAATATGATCGTGGGGTACACAGGCACACAGAACCGCGCGATTTACACCTGCATCGGGGATACGGTCAATCTTGCTTCGCGCATCGAGGAATATACAAAGGAAGCGTTACGCCCGCTGTTGATCGATAACTACACCTGCGAGGGTTTGCCGGATGATATTCGGGTGGAGGATCTGGGGAGGATCGTGTTCAAAGGAAAGCATCAGGCGGTCAATGTCTTTGCGGTGATTGCAGGGTGACGGGCAGGGAGCGAATGGGATGTTGCGTTGGGGCAGATTTGTCCACATGATAAATAAAATGGAGGTCGAAGATGGCTAAGAAGAAGAAACGAGATGTAGAGAAAGTTTATTCCACAAAAAGGTTCATCGCCAAGTTGCGGCGTTTGGCGGATGCTTTAGAATCAGGAAATACTTTCGCGATCCAGGTCGCAGGAGAGCGAATTTACATCCCCGCAGGCGCCAGCATCAGTATTGAACACGAACGCTCAGAAGATACAGAGGAAGTTGAATTTCAGATCAAGTGGGAAGTGCGAAAGTAGGCTGAAAAGGTCTGAACGCAGTTCTTTTGACCTTTGAGAAAATGCCTTAAATCGTCCGATTGATTTGAAGGTGTGATGTCAACAATGAGCGATGCACTTCGACGTATGTTCAACGCGGTCGAGCGTCTGTTCGATACCCGCGCAATTTTGCAGGAGTCCCGCTACAGTCGAAGTGGCGGAGATGCCGGGCTTCCGGTCACTGCCTTGCATGCGTTCAAGATCATCGAGCCGTTTGCACTCCATCTCGACCGATCCGCCCGATTGAAAATGATCGTCTCGCAGGGAGGTGTCGATGCGCGTGGTGCAAGCGCGCACTGGGAATTCTTCTTCGATCTCGTTTCGCGCCGTGCGCAACTTGTCTGTGAATGGTCCCTATCCTGGGATGAAGCGAACGATCACTACACTTCAGCCCGCGTTGACCTGTTTGTCAAACCATTCCCTCCGATCGGCAGCCCGTTCCATCAAGCAGTGAGGGAAGGGAAATTGCTTCATCGGCAACTGATAAGTCTCTGGGAGCGGGAATGCAAACGCCTCCCCGACCTGCCCCGAAAGTTTCGCGACACAGACATGGCGCTTGCAGACGTATCACAGCAAGGGCTGGATACAACTCAAATGGAGTTTTCCCTCTCCACCGGGCAATCGCCTCAGGGAGACTTCTGTTGGGTGGCGCGAACACGCAGCGCCGCATACTACACCCGCTTTGTTGGCTAAACCTGAAAGATTGTTGGCTTAATCCGAAAATTTCTTTTCTAAATTTCTTTCCACCTCAGGGCGGCAGACAGACCCCAATGGAACTTCCCTTATAATTACGATATGTCTTTTCGTTCCCCCACAACGCGGCAAACCCTCTTAATTGCCTTCATCACCTTCATCGCCTACGGACTGCTGCTGCCCGTCACCGGCTTTTACTGGGACGACTGGCCCTTCGCGTGGATCGCCAAATTTCTGGGTCCTGCCGAGTTTGTGCCCGCCTTCATGCCGTTCCGCCCCTTTCTCGGACCCATCTTCTATTTCACCACCAGCCTGATCCCAACCCATCCACTGGCATGGCAAATTTTCGCGCTGGTGATCCGTTTTCTCATCGGCGTATCAGCGTGGTGGATGTTCGACCAAATCTTTCCAAACCGCAAAACACTCGCTTACTTCGCCGCCTTGTTAATGCTGGTCTTCCCCGGTTACAGCCAGCACTGGGTGGCGCTCACCCACATCAATCAGGAACTCATCCCGTTCATTTTTTATCTCTTTTCATTCGGTTACACCTTCAAAGCCCTGCGCACCGGCAAGCAGACAGATACCATCATCGCCCTGTTGTTGCAAATCTGCGGCATCTTCCCCACCGAATATTTCTTCGGCATCGAAGGCATCCGCTTTTTATTTCTATTCGCCTTCTTTCAAGGCAGCCTCATCGAACGCTTTACCAAAACGCTCAAGGTCTGGTTTCCGTACCTGCTGATCTGGATTCTCAACGCCGCCTGGCTTTTCTACTACTACAACTTCGGTCCGTATAACTCCTACGAAGTCACAGCCGCGCAAGCGCCGAATCCATTTTTCTTTTTGACACAGGCTCTGGATGCCCTGTGGAAAGTGGGACTCTACATCTGGGGACAAGTGCTCGTCCTGACCTTAACTTCACTGCCCGCGCCCGCCTCTCTCCTGACTTTGGGGCTGGTCGCTGTTTCTTTTATCTCCCTCACGCAGATGCTGCTCCGCTCCGCGCAAGACGAAGCGCGTGACCCCACCTTGGGCATCTCGCTGATCCTTGTCGGGCTGGTCGGAATTTTGTTGGGGCGTCTGCCCTCGCTCGCAGCAGGACTTCCCCTCACCTTGCAATCTTCCTACGACCGTTTCATGATCTCGATGATGATCGGCGGGACAGCCTTCATCCTCGGCATGCTCGAATTGCTAGTTAAGAATCCGCGCGCGAAAATCATCATCGTCTCCGCTTTGATCGCGCTTGGCATCGGTCAGCAGTTTTTCAATGCCAACATCTTCCGGCGCGACTGGCAAAAGCAGGGCGAAATCTACTGGCAGATGGCATGGCGTATGCCCGCGCTCGAACCGAACACGGTCTTGCTCACCCATCAAATGCCCATCGACTACGAAACCGACCTGTCTTTTACTGCGCCCATCAACTGGATGTACGCACCAGAGTACGTACGCGCAGACCTGCCCTATATTCTGCTTTACACCGAGAAGCGCATCGGCGGAGTCACCCTGCCCGCACTCGAAAAAGACATCCCCATTTATTATCCCTACCGCACCGTAGACTTCCGCAGTTCCACGTCGAATGCGGTGGTCATCTACATGCCGCAGAATGGCTGTCTGCGCGTGCTCGACCCGGCGCGGGGTGACGCCGTGACATACTCCCGCCAGCCAGATGTGCTGACAAATGCCATTCCGCTCTCAGACCCTTCGCGCATCATCCCCGACCCGGGGCAGCCTGCCCGCCCGAAATTTTTCACTGAGCCGGAGCATGGCTGGTGTTACTACTTCACCCACGCCGAACTTGCCAACCAAATGGACAGATATCAGCGGTCTGTGATGCTGGCAGAAGAGGCGATTGCCGCCGGTTTGGAACCGGAAGACCCAACTGAATGGCTGGTGTTCGTCGAGGCGTATGCCATGAGTGGAGATTTTGCCACAGCCGAAGAACTCTCCCGTACTGCTCTCGATGCGGATGGACGAATCCGCCGCGGGGTGTGCGAGGTCTGGTCGCAGGTGCAGGCAAGAGGTCCCGAAGGAAGCGAAAAATCCGTCGAGACAATTCGATTGTCTTTTGATTGCAATCCGTGATGCCGGCTTGACGCTTTAAAGGTGATGTGCTACCATCTTTTTTTAGTTCATCGAACGAGGAGAAGATATGACTAAAAAACAACGAGGCGTGCTGGTACTATCCCTGTTTGTGATTGCAAGCCTGCTGCTCTCAGCCTGTGAGCAGTCGCTTTCAACACCGCCCGCCGAAACGCCCACCGTGCTGCCTACCGGGTTGTTCGTTTCCCCGATTGCATCTGTGGAAAACCCGATGGCAATGATCGAGGAGTTCGGCAGGCAAACCCAAGCCGCACAAACCGCCGCTGCTGGTGGCGGGACCCCCGGCACCCCGGTCGAAGCCGCTGTAACTGAAACGCCGGGCACACCTTCCGTAGATTTGCCCACCGCCACGCCAACGATTGCGGCGGGTACGCCTACGAACGTCGGTCAGGCTGGAGTGACACCCGCCACGTCAGTTCCGGTTGGCTCCCGCCCTGCATCTTACACCCTGCAAAAGGGTGAATTCCCCTACTGTATTGCGCGCCGCTATAACGTAGACCCGGATGCTTTACTACAAGCCAGCGGGCTGACCGCTGCGCAAGCCAACAGCCTCGCTGCTGGGACCGTTCTGACCATTCCGCAAAGCGCGGGGGGATTCCCCGGCAACCGTGCATTGCGGGCACACCCTGCCACTTACACTGTGGCTTCAGGTGATGAAACTGTGTACAGCGTCGCCTGTCTCTACGGTGATGTAGACCCGAACGCCATCGCCTCGGCAAACAACATTTCTGTTTCAGCCACACTCACGGCTGGGCAGCAACTGCAAATTCCGTAACTCGAGTTCTTCCAAAGCCCAGGTTAGACAGCCTGGGCTTTTTGTTTCTCAGAAAAGGAAAACATCATGCCATTCGAATTCATCCGTTCTGAAACCCTGATGAAGGGACGCGCCTTTACCATCCGCCGCGATTATTTGAAAACACCGGATGGGCGTGAGACCAAATTCGAGATCGTCGAACATGGCGGCTCGGTCATTATTATTCCAATCGACCACGAAGGCAATTTGCTGTTTGTGCGCCAATACCGCCACGCGGCAGGCATTGACCTGCTCGAACTGCCCGCCGGTACGCGTGATGGCGACGAACCCTTTGAGGAATGCGCCGCGCGCGAGATCCGCGAAGAGACGGGCATGGAGGCTGGCAAGTTGATCCATGTCGGTTCGTTCTACCTCGCGCCGGGTTACTCGACCGAGTACATGGGCGTCTTTTTAGCAACGGACCTCAAACATAATCCGCTCGAAGCGGATGACGATGAATTCCTGTCGGTGGAAAAGATCCCGGTCGGCGAAGCGCTTTCGATGGCGGAACGGGGCGAGATGCCGGACGCCAAATCGCTGGCGGCGTTGTTGATGGCGGGACCCTATCTGGAAAAGCATCGAAAATAATATCTTGTTGATGAATAGTCCAACGAAGAACAAAAAACATCTTATTGCTGTTTCGCAAGCCTTACTGGTAACGTTTCTCTGGTCCACCTCCTGGGTATTGATAAAGATCGGGCTACAAGCCGACCTGCCTCCGGTTACGTTCGCCGGGTTGCGGTACACTCTCGCGTTTCTGTGCCTGCTTCCGCTCGTTGCGCTTGCCCCACATCACAGGCAGTCCGTCCGTAATTTTTCACCCCGGACGTGGTTGGAATTGATCGCCCTCGGTGTCATCTTTTACACCCTGACACAGGGAGCCCAGTTCGTGAGCCTGTCCTTTTTGCCATCTGCCACGCTTTCGCTCCTGTTGAACTTCTCCCCCATTCTGATCGCATTTTACAGCATGTCCAGCCGGCATGAGCCGACCTCACTCGTGCAATGGGGTGGGATTCTCCTCACCGTGGCGGGCGCGCTGATCTACTTCCTGCCGCTCTCGATAGAGACAGGCCTCGTCCCCGGCTTGCTGGCAGCGTTGGTGGGGGTGCTGGCAAACTCCGCTTCATCCATCTTTGGCAGGTACATCAACTCCCAAAGCAAACTCAACCCATTGATCGTTACCGCTGTCAGCATGGGCATTGGCGGGGTGATAATGCTGTTCATTGGCATCATCACCCAAGGCATGGGCGAGTTGAACCTCACCCAATGGGCGATTATCGGCTGGTTGGCGCTGGTCAACACTGCGCTCGCCTTTACACTATGGAACAAGTCGCTGCAAACGCTTACCGCCGTGGAATCCAGCATCATCAATGGCACCATGCTTCCGCAGATCGCCATCCTTGCGTGGATTTTCCTCGGCGAGCCGCTCAACGGCAAGGAGATCCTTGGGCTTGTCTTCGTGCTGGCAGGTACTTTGATCGTTCAACTCTGGCGTTATTTACCCATTTCCAGGCAAAAACCTTATAAACAAGGAGACACTGTATGACAGAAAAACCGATGATGATCCTCATCGCCGGTCCCTATCGCTCCGGCACAGATGACGACCCGGAAAAGATCGCCGCGAACGTCCACTTCATGGAATCGTTCGCCCTGCCCATTTTCCGCAAAGGACACATCCCCGTCCTCGGGGAGTGGTTTGCGCTTCCACTACTTGCGCTGGCAGGTTCCAAGAACATCGGCGACGAACCGTTCGACGAGATCTTCCATCCGGTGGCTGTCAGACTGCTGGAAAAATGTGACGCTGTCCTACGAGTGGGAGGCGCTTCTTCCGGCGCGGATTTAATGGTCAATACTGCAAAGGAAAAAAGTGCGCAAATCTTTTATTCGTTGGATGAAATTCCTGCAATATAGATATTGTATAATAAAGGTATGGAAAAAATTCATATAAAAATTCCGCGCAAAAAACTTGAGGCATTTTGCCGCAAATACCGCATTCAAAAACTTGCATTTTTTGGATCGGTTTTGCGTGAAGATTTCAGGTCCACCAGCGATGTGGATATATTAATCGAATTTGAAAAAGGTTTCACCCCAGGGTTGGCATTTTATGCCATGCCTGATGAATTAAAGAAAATTTTTGGGCGAGACGTTGATTTACTGACATATCGCGGGCTTCAAAGAAGTAAAAACCAAATCCGTCGCAAATCCATTCTTGAGTCAGCACAGGTCTATTATGTCGCGTGATGATGCGTATCTCTTTGATATTCTCGACTCTGCCCGGACTGCCCTAGAGTATATGAAGGGAAAAACATGGGATGATTTTTCAAGAGATACATTGCTTCAAGATGCCGTAGTTCGTCGTTTAGAGATCATCGGAGAGGCTTCTGGTAGAGTATCTTCAAAAACACAGGAAAAATATACTCAACTCCCGTGGCAAGCAATGAAGGGCACAAGAAATCGGGTCATTCATGAGTATGACTCTATCGAACTTGACATCATTTGGGATATCGTTGAACAAGACCTGCCTTTTCTGGTAACAGAATTGGAAAAGATCGTTCCCAAAGAGTAACCGCTCAAAAAACTGCAAAACACCTCGAAAAAAATCGGGGTGTTTTTTATTTCCACCAATCCTATCCAATATATGACATCCCGCAGGGGGATATATGTCATATATAACTAACGTAATTCGTCCCGCGGGAATACACTTGATGATTGAGAAAATTCCGAGGCAAACCGCCTTTTTATAGGAGCCAAGCATGAATAAAAACATCATCATGATCGACGGAAACGAAGCAACCGCAAGCGTTGCCCACCGTCTCAACGAGGTAATCGCCATTTACCCCATTACCCCTTCTTCAGCGATGGGCGAATTCTCAGACGAATGGTCTGCCAAAGGCAAGAAGAACATTTGGGGAACCGTCCCACTCGTGGTTGAAATGCAATCCGAAGGCGGCGCTGCGGGCACCGTCCACGGCGCACTTCAAACCGGCGCACTCACCACCACCTTCACCGCCTCGCAGGGCTTGCTGCTGATGATCCCCAACATGTACAAGATCGCGGGCGAACTCACCAGCACCGTCTTCCACGTCGCCGCGCGCGCCATTGCCGCCCACGCCCTTTCCATCTACGGCGACCACCAGGATGTGATGGCAGTCCGTCAGACCGGTTGGGCAATGCTCTCCTCGGGCAGCGTGCAAGAGGCGCAAGACTTCGCCGCCATCGCCCAAGCCGCTACGCTCAAATCGCGCGTACCCTTTCTGCATTTCTTTGACGGATTTAGAACCTCGCATGAAGTAAGCAAGATCACCCCCTTATCAGATGAAGAGCTGCGCCTCATGCTCGACGATGACCTGATTCGAGCCCATCGAGCCCGCGGACTCAGCCCAGAGCACCCTGTCCTGCGTGGCACGGCTCAGAACCCCGATGTCTACTTCCAGATGCGCGAAGCGGCGAACCCCTACTATGCGGCAGTCCCCGCCATTGCGCAAGAGATGATGGATAAATTTGCCAAGATCACCGGACGTCACTACAACCTGTTCGATTACTCCGGCGACCCCAATGCCGAACGCGTCGTTATCGTGATGGGCTCCGGCGGCGAAGTCGTCGAAGAGACGGTCAACTACCTCGCCAAGAAGGGCGAAAAAGTCGGTGTATTGCAAGTCCGCTTGTACCGCCCGTTCTCAGTGGAGCACTTCATCAAGGTGCTGCCCAAGAGTGTAAAATCCATCGCCGTGCTGGACCGCACCAAGGAACCTGGAGCCACTGGCGAACCGCTGTACATGGATGTGGTTAGCGCATTGGTCGAAGGGCGCAGGTCAAATATCAATGTGATCGGCGGGCGTTATGGTTTGTCTTCCAAAGAATTCACTCCCGCGATGGCGAAGGCGGTCTTCGATGAACTCGCCAAGCCTGAGCCCAAGAATCACTTCACTGTAGGCATCAACGACGATGTCTCCAACACCTCCCTCACCGTAGACTCTTCCTTCTCCATCGAATCGGAAGGCATGGTAAGTTGCGTGTTCTTCGGTCTCGGTTCTGACGGAACTGTGGGCGCGAACAAGAACTCGATCAAGATCATCGGTGAAGAGACAAAGAATTTCGCACAGGGCTACTTCTATTACGACTCGAAGAAATCCGGCACAGTGACCATGTCGCATCTGCGTTTTGGTCCCAAAGCCATCCGCGCACCATATCTTATTGAAGCCAATCAGGCGAATTTTGTCGCCTGCCATCAATACTCGTTCCTTGAACGCGTAGACATGCTCAAGTACGCCAAAGAGGGCGGCATCTTCCTGCTTAACAGCCTGTATGGACCGGAAGAGATCTGGGATAACCTGCCGAAGGAAGTACAAAGCGACATCATCAACAAAAAGCTCAAGTTCTACGTCATCAACGGGTACGATGTGGCTGAGAAGACCGGCATGGGCGGGCGCATGAACACCATTATGCAGACGGCGTTTTTCGCCATCAGCGGCATCCTGCCGCGTGAGGCGGCAATTGCCGAGATCAAGCATGCCATCGAGAAAACGTATGGCAAGCGCGGCGAAGCCGTGGTGAAAAAGAATTTCGAAGCGGTGGATGCGACGGTTGCCAACCTGCACGAGGTCAAAGTTCCGGCGGAGATCACCTCGAAGATGACGCGCAGGCTCCCGGTCCCGAATGAAGCGCCGGGGTTCGTCAAGGATGTCCTTGGTCGCATCATCGACTCTGACGGAGATAACATCCCGGTTTCTGCCTTCCCCGTCGACGGCACCTTCCCCACCGGCACGACTCAATGGGAGAAGCGCAACATTGCACTCGAAATCCCGGTTTGGGATGCTGATATTTGTATCCAGTGCGGCAAGTGTGTGATGATCTGTCCGCATGCGGTCATTCGCCACAAGGTATACGATGAGAAGTTGCTCGCTGGCGCTCCGGAAACGTTCAAGCACACTGCATCCAAGTTCAAGGAGTTTTCGGAAGGTTACGCCTATACGCTTCAGGTCGCACCAGAAGACTGCACGGGTTGTACATTGTGCGTGGAAGTTTGCCCGGTGAAGAACAAAAGCGCTGCGGGTCGCAAGGCGATCAACATGGAAGCCCAGCCGCCCCTGCGCGAAGCCGAGGCGAAGAATTGGGATTTCTTCCTCAACATCCCCGATCTTGACCGCAAGTTGTTTAATCCTGCTACCATCAAGAATTCGCAGCTGTTGCGCCCGCTCTTTGAGTTCAGCGGCGCGTGCGCGGGCTGTGGTGAGACCCCATATGTGAAACTGGTTTCGCAGTTGTTCGGCGACCGGGCTGTGATCGCGAACGCCACAGGCTGTTCCTCGATCTATGGCGGCAACCTGCCCACCACCCCGTGGGCGCAGGATGCCAACGGACGCGGACCCGCCTGGTCGAATTCGCTGTTTGAAGACAATGCCGAGTTCGGTCTGGGCATGCGCCTGACCATCGACAAGCAGAACGAGTATGCCCGAGAACTGCTCAAATCGTTCGAGCAGAGTGTGGGCATGGAACTGGTCGAAGCGATCCTACACGCAGACCAGTCTGACGAGGCAGGCATCGAAGCCCAGCGCGGGCGTGTGTCTGAATTGAAACAAAAACTGGAAAAATCGAGCGACAGCCGTGCCAAGGATCTCATCAGCCTTGCCGAGAATCTTGTGAAAAAGTCGGTCTGGATCATCGGCGGCGACGGTTGGGCGTACGACATCGGCTACGGAGGTCTCGACCATGTGCTCGCCAGCGGACGCAATGTCAATATCCTCGTGCTCGATACCGAGGTATATTCCAACACAGGCGGTCAGTCCAGCAAGTCCACGCCACGCGCGGCGGTTGCCAAGTTCGCCATGAGCGGCAAAGGTATGCCGAAGAAGGATCTCGGTCTGATCGCCATGTCCTACGGTTATGTCTATGTCGCCAAGGTGGCGATGGGCGCAAACGACCAGCAAACGCTCAAAGCGCTGCTCGAAGCGGAAGCCTACGACGGTCCCTCGCTGGTCATCGCCTACAGCCCGTGTATCGCGCACGGCTACGACATGGCGCGCAGCCTCGACCAGGCAAAACTTGCTGTGCAGTCCGGGCATTGGCCCATGTTCCGCTATGATCCCCGCCTGGCAATCGAAGGCAAGAACCCGCTCCAGATCGAGTCCAAGGAGCCGAACATCCCGTTCTCGCAATATGCCTACAATGAAACCCGCTACAAGATGCTCACGCAGATGAACGAAGAACGCGCCGAGGAACTGATGAAGGAAGCCCAGCACGACGCCAAATCCCGCTGGGCGCTCTATCAACAAATGGCATCCATGCACTACGGCGAAGATAAAAAAGAATAATGTCTCAAATGCCAGCCGTGTTTCCACGGCTGGCATTTTTCTTTCCAATTGTCTATAATTACAATCATGTCCAACATCGATTAAGGGTAAACCACCATGACAAACCTATCCACCACCTATCTCGGCTTGAAACTCAGGAACCCGCTAGTTGCCTCGGCTTCGCCCATCTCAAAGAACATCGACAAGGCGAAGAGAATGGCAGATGCGGGCATCTCCGCCATCGTGATGTACTCGCTCTTCGAAGAGCAGATCATCCACGAAAGCCTCGAACTCGACCACTTCCTTTCCCGCGGCTCCGATTCCTTTGCCGAAGCCCTCACCTACCTGCCAGACGGCGGCATGTACGGCGTTAGCCCGGAAAAATACCTCAACCAGGTCGCTGGGCTCAAAAAAGCGCTCAACATCCCCGTGATCGGAAGCCTGAACGGCGTCTCCAAAGGCGGCTGGACAAATTACGCGAAGCGCATCCAGGAAGCCGGAGCCGACGCGCTGGAACTGAACCTCTACTACCTATCCACCGATCCCAATCTCACCAGCACCGAACTCGAAGACGCACAGGTGGAACTGGTTGCCGAGGTAAGATCCTCCATCACCATTCCGCTGGCAGTGAAGCTCAGCCCGTTCGTCACCGCGCTGCCAAACTTTGCCAAACGGATCATCGAAGCGGGCGCGAACGGACTCGTCCTCTTCAATCGCTTCTATCAACCCGATTTCGACCTCGACGAACTCGACATTGTCCACAGCCTCGACCTGAGCACCTCGGCGGAGGTCCGCCTGCCCCTGCGCTGGATCTCGATCCTTTCCAGCAAAATCCACACCGATTACGCCCTCACCAGCGGCATCCACACCGCACAGGATGTGCTCAAAGCCATGATGGCAGGCGCCAAAGTCGCCATGACCGCCTCTACCCTGCTTGAAAACGGCGAACGGGCAATCCCCCCGCTTCTTGCAGACCTCGAAACATGGATGAAGGAACACGAATACGAATCCATCGAACAGATGCAAGGCAGCATGAGCCAGAAAAACGTCAAGGAACCGGCAGCGTTCGAACGTGCAAATTATATGAAAGTCCTAAGCTCCTGGCGCGACCTTCCCTAGACCTCCCAAAACAGAAAAGGCTCTCCACAAAACGGAGAGCCTTTTTTATTCAAAAAAAAACGACGACTATTCTTCGACAGGAACAACAGCGGCTTGTTTGCGCTGGCGGAACGTAATGCGCCCGCGTGACATATCATAAGGGGACATTTCGAGTGCAACCCGGTCACCCAACAAAATGCGAATATAATGCTTGCGCATCTTGCCAGAGAGGTAGGCCAGTACCTCGTGACCGTTATCCAGTTTTACACGAAACTGGGTGCCGGGTAAGGCTTCCACCACAACACCATCCACTCTGATTTTGCCTTCTTCTTTAGTCATACATGCCTCTTCCTATTCATTGTCCTTGAAGGAGCGCCGCTTAATGCGTCGAATCGCCTTCTTTTTTTCCATACGGCGGGTTTCGCTCTTGGAAACGAACCAGCGTTTGCGGCGAACGGTGCTCAAAACACCGCTCTTCACCACCTTCTTGCGAAAGCGCTTGAGCAGGGAATCCTGAGACTCGCCATTTCGTAAATTGACACTTGCCACTGGTTTCACCTCCTTTCCGTTATGGAAATAAAAAATCGGCTGTCACAAACAGACTCAGCCGAGGGCATCTCACCAAGAACCTGAAACGAACTCCATGACCGTACCGATCAATAATTGCGCTTCACACTCCGTAGAATGACCAGTGGAGAAAGCACCACTGCCGAACCTGCTTTTTCGATTATACACGATTCACTCCCGTATGAGAAGATATTAAGATGCGAAATCGGGATTTTCCCGCATTACCGGAAGATCAAAACCGGATGCGCATCTTCCCACACATCTCCGCTTCGAACAAAGCCGCAAGCGGATTCCACTCCCAAAACCTATACAATACCGTTAGAAAAAACAAACCGCATACGAGCATGTATGCGGTCCATAGGTAAAGAAAAGCCCCTTGGCAATGACCTACTCTCCCAGGAGGTCGCCCTCCAAGTACCATCAGCGCTGACGTGCTTAACTGCCGGGTTCGGGATGGGACCGGGTGTACCCACGTCGCTCAAATCACCAAGGGACAATTTCACAAAAGAATTGTCCTGAATAACAAATTGATGTATCTATTTGAAAAGTACCAAGTTCTCCGCATCACAGGAGGAAGCCCTCGACCATTAGTACAGATTAGCTGAACACATTACTGTGCTTACACACTCTGCCTATATACCAGGTAGTCTACCTGGGGTCTTACTCCCTTACGGGAATACAGGGATCTAATCTTAGGGCGAGTTTCCCACTTAGATGCTTTCAGCGGTTATCTCTGCCAGACATGGCTACCCAGCGATGCTCCTGGCGGAACAACTGGCACACTAGAGGTCTGTCCACTCCGGTCCTCTCGTACTAGGAGCAGCTCCCTTCAAATCCCTTACGCCCACAGCGGATAGAGACCGACCTGTCTCACGACGGTCTGAACCCAGCTCGCGTACCGCTTTAACGGGCGAACAGCCCGACCCTTGGGACCTTGTCCAGCCCCAGGATGCGATGAGCCGACATCGAGGTGCCGAGCGAGATCGTCGATGTGAACTCTTGGATCTCACCAGCCTGTTATCCCCGGGGTAGCTTTTATCCGGTAAGCCACGGCCCTTCCACTCGGTACCGTGGGATCACTAAGCCCGTCTTTCGACTCTGTTCGGCGCGTTGGCCTTACAGTCAAGCTCCCTTATGCCTTTACACTCTATGGTGGGTTTCCATTCCACCTGAGGGAACCTTTGGGCGCCTCCGTTACCTTTTGGGAGGCGACCGCCCCAGTCAAACTGCCCACCTGGCACGGTCCCCCATCCGGATGACGGAATGGGGTTAGGATCTAAACATAATCAGGGTGGTATTTCACTGATGGCTCCACCGACGCTAGCGCGCCAGCTTCAAAGCCTCCCACCTATCCTACACAGATCATGTCCAAATACAATGCCAAGTTGCAGTAAAGCTCCACGGGGTCTTTTTGTCCTGCTGCGGGTAGGCCGCATCTTCACAGCCATTTCAATTTCACCGGGTCCCTCGTCGAGACAGTGCTCTAATTGTTACGCGGTTCGTGCGGGTCGGAACTTACCCGACAAGGAATTTCGCTACCTTAGGACCGTTATAGTTACGGCCGCCGTTCACCGGGGCTTCGGTTCAAAGCTTCGCTTGCGCTAACCTCTCCCCTTAACCTTCCGGCACTGGGCACGCGTCAGCCCCTATACATCGCCTTACGGCTTAGCAGAGACCTGTGGTTTTGTTAACCAGTCACCAGAGCCATTTCACTGCGACCCTCCGGGGCTTTAACACCCCAGGGGGTACCCCTTCTCCCGAAGTTACGGGGTCATGTTGCCTAATTCCTTAACGAGGGTTCTCCCGTTCGCCTTGGTATACTCTACCCATCTACCAGTGTCGGTTTGCGGTACGAGCGCTGGATAGTTATGCTTAGAGACTTTTCTTGGCAACAAGGCTCAACCACTTCGCCTTACGGCTCGCTCCCACCTCAGCTCAATCGGCGGATTTACCTACCGATCTCAACGCCTAGATGGATCGCACCCAAATCCAATAATGGGCTGGCCTACCTCGTTGCGTCCTCCCATCGCACTATCTAGCGGTTCCGGAATGTTGACCGGATATCCATCACCTACGCCTCTCGGCCTCGGCTAAGGACTCGACTAACCCGACGCGGAATGACCTGGCGTCGGAAACCTTAGATTTACGGCGAACACGGTTCTCACGTGTTTGTACGCTACTCATGCCTGCATTCTCACTTCTGTCCGCTCCAGTCGCCCTTACGATCGACCTTCACCGCTGACAGAACGCTCCCCTACTACCCCAGCTTGCGCTGAGATTCATGGCTTCGGTACTATGCTTAGCCCCGTTAAGTTTTCCGCGCAAAGTCACTAGACCAGTAAGCTGTTACGCACTTTTTAAAGGGTGGCTGCTTCTAAGCCAACCTCCTGGTTGTTTAAGTAACCTCACCTCGTTCACCACTTAGCATAGATTTGAGGACCTTAGCCGATGATCTGGGCTGTTTCCCTTTCGACCCCGAAACTCATCTCCCGGAGTCCGACTGCCATGCTATGGAGTACTGGCATTCCGAGTTTGATTGGGTTCAGTAAGCTGTAAGCCCCTTAGCCCATTCAGTGCTGTACCTCCAGTACTAAACGCATGACGCTAGCCCTAAAGCTATTTCGGGGAGAACCAGCTATCTCCGAGTTCGTTTGGCATATCACCTCTACCCACAGGTCATCCCCTAACTTTGCAACGTTAGTGGGTTCGGGCCTCCACGAGTGATTAGACTCGCTTCACCCTGCCCATGGGTAGCTCACACGGTTTCGGGCCTAATCCCAGCGACTATACGCCCTATTAAGACTCGCTTTCGCTACGGCTTCGGGTGTAACTCCCTTAACCTCGCCACTGAGATTAACTCGCAGGCTCATTCTCCAAGAGGCACGCTGTCAGGCATAGCAAGGAACATCTGTATTTCTACAGCGCTCAACCTGCTGTTAGCCCTCCAACTGCTTGTAAGCTTATGGTTTCAGGTTCTATTTCACTCCCCTAACAGGGGGACTTTTCACCTTTCCCTCACGGTACTAGTTCACTATCGGTTGCCAAATGTATTTAGCCTTAGAGAGTGGACTCCCTAGATTCCTGCCGGATTAGCGTGCCCGGCAGTACTCAGGAACACGGCGGAAGACAGTCAGTTTTCGCATACGGGGCTATTACCCTCTTTGGCAGGCTTTCCCACACCTTTCCGCTAACTGATTGTTTTGTAACTTCCATATGCCGGTCCTACAACCCCGTCCATGCAAGCATGGGCGGTTTGGGCTGTTCCCCGTTCGCTCGCCACTACTGGGGGAATAATTTCTTTTCCTCTGGGTACTTAGATGTTTCAGTTCCCCAGGTTCCCATCCTCAAACCTATGTGTTCAGTAAGAGGACACTGTTGGTTCGCAACAGTAGGTTTCCCTATTCGGATATTCTCGGATCGACGCCTGTACACGGCTCCCCGGAGACTTTTCGCAGTGTCCCACGTCCTTCATCGGCATTTGGCACCAAGGCATTCACCATAAGCTCTTAGTAGCTTCTCCACGTGATGCGGAGAAATTGATACTTTTCACTTTATTAATTCGATAAATTACTTTATCGGCCTACATCAATTGCTATTCAGTTTTTAAGGTTCATTCACCGGATTGACCGGTGACCGATATTTCTGATGTCTCAGCGACATCGGTCACCCTTCAAATTTTCAGAATACAGACACAAATCGACCCGGCAGGCACCGCCGGGTCGCAAAAACCCATCACTACGCGGTGCAAATCGTTCTTTTAGGTGTCGTTTCCGTTCAACAAACTTCTTTTACTCTCCGTTTGACCAGATACGAACTCAGTGGAGATGGCGGGATTTGAACCCGCGACCTTCGCCTTGCAAAGGCGCTGCTCTCCCGCTGAGCTACATCCCCAGGATTTGCCTGGTTAGTGGGCTTGACAGGATTCGAACCTGTGACCCCTGCGTTATCAGCACAGTGCTCTAACCAACTGAGCTACAAGCCCGGGGGATCCTCAACAACTGAAAAGTGACAGGAAGCTCATTCTTCGACCAGCGCCCAAGTTCACCGTGTGGGCATTTGTAGAGCCACTTCCCCATAGGGAGGGCTCACTTACTCTAGAAAGGAGGTGATCCAGGCGCACCTTCCGGTACACCTACCTTGTTACGACTTCGTCCCAGTCACCAGCACCACCTTCGACGGCGCCCTCCTTGCGGTTAGGCTACCGGCTTCAGGTGTTACCAGCTCCCATGACGTGACGGGCGGTGTGTACAAGGCCCGAGAACGTATTCAACGCACTATAGCTGACGCGCGTTTACTAGCAACTCCGGCTTCATGCAGGCGAGTTGCAGCCTGCAATCTGAACTGAGGACAGTTTTGGGGGATTGGCTCCACCTCGCGGTTTAGCAACCCATTGTACTGCCCATTGTAGCGTGTGTGTAGCCCCGGACATAAAGGCCATGCGGACTTGACGTCATCCCCACCTTCCTCCGGCTTGATACCGGCGGTCCTGTATGACACATGTAACATACAGCGAGGGTTGCGCTCGTTAGCGGACTTAACCGAACATCTCACGACACGAGCTGACGACAGCCATGCAACACCTGTGCAAGCTCCCTTGCGGGTCGTTCACCTTTCGGATCACTACCACTTGCATGTCAAACCCGGGTAAGGTTCTTCGTGTAGCATCGAATTAAACCACACGCTCCGCTGCTTGTGCGGGCCCCCGTCAATTCCTTTGAGTTTTAATCTTGCGATCGTAGTCCCCAGGCGGTAAACTTATCGCGTTAGCTGCGGCACTGATGGTGTTTAAGCCACCAACGCCAAGTTTACATCGTTTACGGCTAGGATTACCGGGGTCTCTAATCCCGTTTACTACCCTAGCTTTCGCGTCTGAGCGTCAGAAATGGTCCAGAAGATCGCTTTCGCCACTGGTGTTCCTCCCGATATCTACGCATTTCACCACTACACCGGGAATTCCATCTTCCTCTACCACTCTCGAGTCCGGTAGTATTGAACGACCTCTCCTAGTTAAGCCAGGAGATTTCACGCCCAACTTACCGAACCGCCTGCACGCGCTTTACGCCCAGTGAATCCGGATAACGCTCGCCTCCTACGTTTTACCGCGGCTGCTGGCACGTAGTTAGCCGAGACTTATTCCTGAGATACTGTCCTTTCTCATCTCTCAGAAAAGTGCTTTACGACCCGAAGGCCTTCATCGCACACGCGGCGTTGCTGCTTCAGGCTTTCGCCCATTGAGCAATATTCCCTACTGCTGCCACCCGTAGGTGTATGGACCGTGTTTCAGTTCCATTGTGGGGGGCCACCCTCTCAGGTCCCCTACCCGTCGTCGCCTTGGTGAGCCGTTACCTCACCAACTAGCTGATGGGACGCAGGTCCCTCCCAAAGCGCATTGCTGCTTTAGTTACCGATTTCTAAACCCGATAACCACATGCGGTATTAGCAGATCTTTCGATCTGTTATCCCACACTTTGGGGCAGGTCACCCACGCGTTACTCACCCGTTCGCCACTAGGATACTCTCGTATTGCTACAAAAGCACCTCGTTCGACTTGCATGTATTAGGCACGCCGCCAGCGTTCATCCTGAGCCAGGATCAAACTCTCCGCAAAAAATCACTCTTGCGAGTGTAAAAGTTACGGATTGACTGGTTCGAAAAAATTGTTGCTTCCTATCACTTTTCAGTTGTTAAGGTGCTTGCCATTTTTTGAGCGGGCGGTATTTTACCCACTCAGCAACCGTCTGTCAAGGTCTTACACAGACTAAAATACCGATGCTCTTCTTTCTTCGCATCGGCACATCAGACTGCAAAACTTTTGCTTTGTGTCTCTGATGGGAGACGGTTACTCAGTTGTGAACGATCTGTCTGGGAGACGAAATCTTATGTTGTACTGGCGAAGTGGAATTATATGCATTTGTAACGAAATGTCAATAGTTGTAGGACATTTAAACCTTAAAAAATCGCACCAGTTTTCAAGCCATTTCATGAACCCTCATTGCATATGACTCGATCAACTTGACCGCATTCATCACCCCATCTTCGCTTCCTATTCTTTGACTTGCAGCCTGTGCCCGCTCAAGAATGGCTTTAGACTCAGCCTCAGCCATCGCTCTCACCATCCTATCTACTGACAATTGATTCACACGAATCGGCTTTGGTGCAACCCCAATTGCATGGACTCTACTTCCCCAAAACGGTTGATCTGCCATGAATGGGATGACGATTTGCGGAATCCCTGCGCGCAATGCTGCAGACGTTGTGCCAGCACCACCATGATGAACAACCATCTTGCACTCTGGCAGCAACCAATCATGCGGCGCAGACTCAAGATACAGCACGTCATCTGTTGATTCACGTTTCGCACTCCCCCACCCTGACAAGATAATGCCGCGATTGTTTGTTCGTTTCAAAGATTCACGAATAACCTTGTCAACTTTTTCTGCATTCTTGTGAACCATACTTCCAAACGATACACAAACTGGTGGTTTACCCGCTTCTAAAAACGCCTTCAATTCATTTGGTGGATTATAGGATTTGTCCTGTGGAAAGAAATAATATCCAGTGACATGCACACGCGGACTCCAGTCGCTTGAGGGTGGGATAAGGTTTGGAGACCAGGCACACAGGATCGGGGTCCAAAGGCGAAGCGGGGAGTCTTTGAAGGGAAAATAAAGTTTTCGCTTGGGTAATCTCGCGCGGCGGCGGACTTGTTCGAATCCCAAAGATGAAGTGAGTTCGGTTATTCTTAGAGAGGCGATATGAGTCAAATGATTCAAAAAACGATTATGGAGATTTGGCAAAGAGATGTTGGGATAATCGCCGGTGGGAGTGAACATGGGAAAGGTTTGGATATGAATGTCGGGGATATTTTTTTCGCGGGCAAGGGTGTGAGCGCCAACGGCATGAGCAAAGGTGTGGATGATGAGGTCTGCGTCGCGACAGGCTTCATCGGTTTGACGCATCATTTCGGCGCCGATATCCACAGCGTGAGACATTAACTCTTTAGCAAGTTTGAAGAAGTTGTAACCTGCATCATTGAGGCGACGGCTTAGTTCTTCGGGATCGCCAGAAAGTGGAAAGAAGTTAACGCCATGTTCTTCGACCAGCGACTTGAAACGCGCTGGCGCAGCGAGAATGACATTATGTCCGCGAGACCTCAAGCCGAGAGATAAAGGTAAAAACGGTTGAACGTCGCCGCGAGAGCCGAAGGTGAGGATGGTGATGTTCATGGATAAAAAGTGACAGTCACCTTAAAGGTGACTGTCACTTGATTTTAATTCATCTCATGTCTGCCTGCTAAGGCTCTTAGCAAGGTGTTTTGATCGGCATATTCCAAGTCACCGCCCACGGGCAGACCGCGCGCAAGGCGGGTGACTTTTACGCCCATCGGCTCGAGTTGTTGACTTAGATATTGTGCCGTCGCATCGCCTTCCATGCTGGGATTGGTGGCGATGATAACCTCCCCGACTCCCCCACGCGCTACACGTTCGGCGAGTTGCTTGATCTTCAGATCGTCGGGACCGATGCCTTCGATGGGAGATAAAACTCCCTGCAAGACGTGATACTTGCCCTGAAACCCCCCTGTACGTTCAAGCGCGAGAACATCCAAGGCTTCTTCGACGACACAGATCAGGGATGCGTCACGTTTTTGAGATTCGCAAATCTCGCAGCGTTCGCGTCCTGCGTCAGTGATGTTGAAACATTCGGAGCAGAAGGCGGTATTGGCTTTAAGGTTTGCCAATGCCGTAGACAGATCTTGCGCGACATCTTCAGAGGCACGCAAAAGAAAGAATGCCAACCTCGAAGCGGACTTGGGTCCGATGCCGGGCAGGCGTTCGAGGGCGGTGACGAGGGATTGGATGGATTCGGGTAATAACATATTTCACTGTATGCGCACAACGGCACGATTCAAGCCAAAATCTTTAACTGTTCCGCTGTGTCCTTACGTTTGACTAGAAAGGCAACCCGCCAGCCAACGGACCCATCATTTTTTCCTGCAAGGCACGAGACTCATCCAAAGCCATATTGACGGCGGATAAGATCATGTCTTGCAGCATTTCGGCGTCTGCGTCTTTGAGGAATTCGGGGGAAATCTCAACTGACTTGCATTTTTGGTCACCGGTCATGGTTACTTTGATTGCGCCGCCACCCGCCGTTGCGGACACGGTCTCTTCGGCGAGTTTCGCCTGTGCTTCTTCCATTTGTTTTTGCAGCTTTTGAATCTGCTGCATCATTCCACCCTGTCCGCCCATGGCGGGTCCACGATTAAATCCTTTTGCCATAATTAAACCTCGTTATAAGTTGTTCGATATTCGATGGTCGAGTATCGAATATCGTGTTTTCCTATTCATCCATATCCACGATCTCGCCACCGTGTTGGATAGCGGCGGCGACCATACCGTCTTGTGAGACGTGTGCGGGGAGTTTTCCTTTGGCGTTGGTGACCACACAGCGCACGGACAAATCCACGTGAAAGTGGTCTTTGATGAGACGCTGGATGGTTTCGATCTGGTCGGGCTTGTTGAGTTTTTCCACGAGCACGTCGCTTGCCATGCCGAGGATGAGGGTCTTGCCTTGCACGTCGATCATCTTGACCGAGTTCATCAATGCGCCGAGATTTGCCTGCGCTTTGGGAAGGGCATTGATGAGCGGCTTCCATGCTTTGACGATGTCGTTGGAGTTGATGGCTGGTGATTCGACGACGGGTTGCGGCTCTTTCTTAACCTCAGGCTTGGATTCTGCTACGGGAGCGGATACAGGCTGAGGCTTGGTTCGAGGCGTCGCGGCGACTTGGGCAACTTCGGCTGGAGCGTCGATCACTTCCGCGAGGGCAAGTTCCAAACTCAAAGAGGGCTGCCAGCCGCCGCGCAGATCCGTTGCTGCATTGTTGAAAATTTTCATCATGCGCAAAACGTCAGTTGTGTTGAAGGCGTTGGCGTGCGCTTCCATTTGGGTTTTGACCTCGCGCGTGGCTTCGACTTGGTCGGGGTTGCCCATTTGAATGAGCATGAGCCCGCGAGTGTATTCCACGAGTTGACGCGCCAGAGAACGTGGATCGGCTCCTGAATCTAACGCGTGATGAATGGTTTCAAGTCCACGTGCGGGTTGATGTTCGAGAATGGAGTTGATGACATCGAGCACGGTTTGGCTGGTCGCCGTGCCAAGAACTTGCTGCGCAATGTGAAGAGTGATTCTTGCACCCGTGGAAGCGAGTTGATCGAGCAACGACTGCGCGTCGCGCATCCCGCCCGCTGACTGACGGGCAATCAGCGTGAGCGCTTCGTCATCGGCTTGGATGTTTTCGGAGGCGGTGATGGCTTTGAGATTTTTGACGATCTCATCAATGGGCACGCGGCGGAATTCATGACGTTGACAGCGCGAGAGTACAGTGGCGGGAATTTTGTGAATTTCAGTTGTGGCTAAGACGAAGATGGCGTGGGGCGGCGGCTCTTCGAGCGTTTTGAGCAGAGCATTGAACGCCGCGGTAGAAAGCATGTGGACTTCGTCGATGATGTAGATTTTATACTTGCCTTGCGTAGGCGCGAAGTTGATCTTGTCACGCAGATCGCGGACATCGTCCACGGAGGTATTTGAGGCTGCATCGATTTCGATCAAGTCCATGAAGCGATTTTCATTGACCGCCTTGCAGTGATCGCAGGTGTTATCAGGGCGTTGCATCGGGTCTTCGTTGAGGCAATTGACCGCTTTCGCCAGCAGACGCGCGACGGTGGTTTTGCCCGTTCCGCGTGGACCGGCGAAAAGATAGGCGTGACCGACTCTGTCTGCTTTGATGGAGTTGGTCAGGGTTTGGATGACGTGGTCTTGTCCGATCACGGTATCCCATTGTTTCGGGCGGTACTTGCGGTAGAGGGCTTGGGTCATGGTTGGGTTACAGGTCAGAGGTTGAAGGTTACAAGTTGAAGGTTGAAAGGTATTGGATATTCGAATTTCGATTATCGAATATCGTTTTATGGCACTCTATACACAGCACGTAAATTACCTTGCGAATCGAACAACCTGGCATTCTCTCCAGAACTCCAGACAGCATCGCCAATACCCCAGTATAGGTCAATAACGGTGTCTGTGCCGGAGCTGGTATGGACTTGCACGGCTCCGTTGGGATACAAGGTGAGTTTTGGGAAGGTGAAGGTATTGCCGTTCTCGTCTTTGAGTTGCCAGGATGTCAGATCCAATTGACCTTCGCCTTCAAACTTGACAACAACTATCTCGGACTCCAGCGCACCTGCGCCAACCACACTGCTGATCTTCACGGGGATGTCGGTCTGCAGCTCGGTGCTGGGTGCAGGCGCGGAGTCGCTGCTGCTGGCGGGAGCCGCCTGCTGGATCACGGCGGGCTGGCTGACGGCACGATAATTGCGGTCGTACCAGAACAGGATTCCACCCGTCACGCTCGCCGAAACGAACACATTCAACAGCAAGTATTGGATAAGTTTACGGCGATCCATCGTGCTCGAATCATAGCACAGAATTCTTAAATGTCATTGCGAACCCGATAGGGCGAAGCAATCTCATGATTACTTCTTCAAGGATATAGCAACCCAATCTTTCATTTGACGAACCTCGCCTCGCTTCAGACCCTTGGCTTGACCCGCCTCTATAACACTTTCCGCCTGATGGTCAAGAATCCCGCTTAGGATGATCTCTCCATTGGGCTGAATCAAGTCTGCGAGACCCGCATCGAAGAGACGGATGAGTACCGGCGCGAGGATATTCGCCACCACCAGCGGCGCGGACTTGAACGGGAATTGTCCCGCCAGCACTTCGGTGACGGAGCCCTGCCCAAGCAAAAGTTCCTCCCCTACCCCATTGACAGCTGCATTCTCGCGAGAGTTCTTGACAGACTCAATGTCAATGTCCACGCCGAGGACTTTACTTGCACCGAGTTTGAGGGCGGCAATGGAGAGAATGCCGGAACCGCAACCGACATCGATTACTCGTAGGGGCGACTCATGAGTCGCCCCTACGAACGACCTTTCCATAAGTTCAAGGCACAACTGCGTCGTCGGATGTGTCCCCGTCCCAAACGCCATGCCGGGGTCGATCTTGATCGGGATTCGTTTTGGGTCGGGGTTGTCCAGCCAGGCGGGAAGTATGAGGAGACCCTCTCCGATGAGAATCGGCTTGTAGTGTTGTTTCCAGGCTTCCATCCAGTTTTGATCCGCGATCTGCTTGTAGGTGGGAGTTGGTACCGGCGTGATCATCCCCAAATAGAAAAGCGACTCTTCGAGTTTCTGTCGCGTCTCTTCGAGTTGATCGTTCACCTCCAAATATGCGCGTACGGTGATGGGACCCGTCGCCGTACCTTCATCTTCATCATTCACGAAGCGCACGCCTTGTTCAGTCATCACGCCATTAGGTGCAAATCGCGCCAGCACATCAGCAACGGATTCGGCAAGTTCGCCGTTGACAGTCAAAGATACTTCAAGCCAATTCATGTTCATCTCCAAATTAGGTGTCCAACGGTTCGACCCAGCCAAACCGCGAGCAATCCAAGCATTACATTCGCACCGACGTTTGCAATGGCATTCACAACATAATCCTGCCGCACCAAGTTGACCGTGTCATTGCCGAAGGACGAAAAGGTGGTGAAGCCGCCCAACACGCCAATGACCAAGAACGCACGCGACTCATTTGAGAACGTGCCATATTTATCGCCGAACTGCGCCAGCAAACCGATGATAAAGCAGCCAACTACGTTGACCACCAATGTGCCGTACGGAAAGTCCAATCGGTTTGCGGACTGTTGCACCCATCCGCTGACCAAGTAGCGCAAGACCGAGCCAATAAACCCGCCCGCGCCGACGAGAAGAATATTTGTCAAAACAAATCCTTTTCAACCACAGATAAACACTGATGAACACAGGTCGGATAAAAAATCCAATTTATCTGTGTCCATCTGTGGTTAAGATTTCCGCTGCCCAGCGGATCAAATCCTTCTCCGCGAACAACATCACAGGCAAGTCATTTACATCGAAATACTTCATCTCAGAAATCTCATGCGACGGCTGGAACTCGCCACCTGTTATTTTACACAGATATGTAATACCCAAATGCGGGAATTCTCTTGCACTCGCCACGCGTAACAACTGAATGACTTCGATCTGCATTCCTGTCTCTTCGTGGAACTCACGCACCACGGCTTCAATCGGTTGCTCCCTGTATTCCAGCGCCCCACCTGGGATACCCCACTCGTATTTGCGGTAGGTATGTTTGAAAAGCAGAACCCTGCCTTGCTCATCGAAAACCAACGCCGAAACACCCGCATTGAATTTTGGCTGGGTAATTCTCGTCACAACGACATGCAGCCACATGGGCAATAAGCGCCAGAGGCGAAAGAGAGGTTTATGCATAGGCGAGTCATTATAAACGACCGCAGACGACAGACCGCTGACCGCCTTTGACATTGTCCACTTTTCACAGTCAAACAAAAAGCGAGCGGACTCTTATCCACTCGCTTCTCATTACTGATCACTGGTTACTGGCTCTACCCCCCAAGCGTCTCATTCAACCAATCCAGGAACCCCTTCTCCTGCGGTTTGACCGTCGTGCCGAGGCTCTCCGCCAACTTCTCAAAGAGTTCCTTTTGTTCCTTGGTCAACTTGGTCGGGACAGCCACATTCACGATCACAATCTGGTCACCGCGCTGATTCTTACTGCGAACGTGCGGCACACCCTTCCCACGCAAATGGAAGATCTTACCCGGCTGCGTACCAGCGGGAATCTTCAACTTGTCTTCGCCTTCCAGAGTTGGGACGGTCACTTCCGCGCCGAGGGTTGCCTGTGCAATATTAATGTCGAGGTTCAGGATCAAATCCTGATCGCGGCGTTTGAAGAACTGATGCGGCTTCACATCCAGCACAAGGAACAAACTGCCCTGCGGACCGCCGTTCTCACCGGGTCCGCCTTCCCCATTCAAGCGGATCTGCGTGCCAACGTCCACACCTGCGGGGATGGACACTTTCTTCTTGACCTTCTTGCGTTCCAAGCCGTTGCCGCGACAAGTAGTACACAGAGAAGCAATCGTTTCGCCGCGACCGTTACAAGTCGGGCATGGAGCCGTCTGCACCATCTGACCCAAAAAGGTCTGACGTACCTGACGCACTTCGCCTTGTCCGTTACAGGTGCCGCACTTCACCGGTGTTGTGCCGGGTTCGGCGCCATTGCCGTTACAGCGTGAACACGTCTCATCACGCGAGAA
>ERZ761609.450-NODE-450-length-48221-cov-8.280841_pt1 | contig 48221 bp, 45 predicted proteins | sample MGYA00511163_ERZ761609 | MGnify/ENA primary metagenome ERZ761609 (study PRJEB28899, sample SAMN02445070) | bioreactor sludge metagenome | biome: EBPR sludge | place: Australia: Brisbane, Thorneside Wastewater Treatment Plant | collected 2011-12-16 ... | reverse complement strand
GTCGACCATGGCAACAGGCGCGTCTGTCCTGATCTCGGCACCGCGTTCGCGCGCGGCTGCCGCCATCGCCTGCGTGATCGCGCCCATGCCTCCGATGGCGTGACCCCAGACGCCGGGTTTGCCGTTCACTTCGCCGAAGCAATGATGCAGCAGCACGTAGGCCGTGCCCGGCTGATAAGGGCTCGCGTAGGCACCGACGATGCCGTCGAAGGCAAAGGCGGCTTTAACGTGGGTGTTCTCGAACCAGCCATCGAGAAAGGACGCGGCGCTCTTTGTGAAGAGGTCGATCATCAGGCGCTGATCGTCGAGCGAGAGGCCGAGCACGCGGCGGCCGATGCCGGCGCCCTTGATCAGTTCGAGAATGCCGCCGCCGGCGTTGGGCGGCGTCTTGAGCACGAGATCGCGGAGCACATTCGCGGCGCGGTCGAGGGCTGCGTCATAGGCGGGGAGGCGTTCGGCATCGGCTTTGGAGAATTGTGCGATCGCCGCCTGTCGGTTGGCGAGGCCGTAGGGCATGACGAGGCCGCGCGACGCGTCGATCGGCCAGAAGTTGGCGACGGGGCGCTCGACGATTTTCAGGCCGTGGCGATGGAGATCGAGGTCGGCGATGATCTTCGGGTTGAGGAGCGAGACGGTGTAGCTCGCGACGGAATTCCGAAAGCCGGGATGGAATTCTTCCGTCACCGCCGCGCCGCCGACGACGGCGTTCTTTTCGAGCACGACGACGGAGAGGCCGGCGCGGGCGAGATAGAAGGCTGTGACGAGGCCGTTATGCCCGCCGCCGAGGATGGCGATGTCGTAGGTCTTGGTCATTTCACGGTGATGCTACGACACGCGGCGGGAGGCAAGTGTGGGTTCTGTTTCCAGAGCGCCGCGAGTTGAAACATCGTCGTCATTGATTGCGCGCCCATTCACTTTGAAGATGCATAGTGTTGCGAACCCAGATGAACTCGTCGGCTTCAGCGAAAGCCGTGCCTTCGCCATACCGAGGCTGATCGAACTGACCAACCAGCGCCTCGTCGACGAACGCTCTGACGAGATGGAGCGTCTCAATGCGGTCTCCTTCCCATTTTCCTTGCCATTGCCGTTGGCGGCGCGCAAAAATCGCTTCGCCGACCTCGCGGTAACAGTAGGCTGTGCCGGCATCGGCAAGCGGTCCCATTATGATGTCGCGATGCTTCGGGAAAGCGCCGGCAGCAGCAATCGCGGGATACGCCGTGTTGGTGTAAACGGGAACTCTGTGCACCAAGCCGAAGGATGCGACTTGGGGGGCAAGGAATTTATGTCGAGGGACCAGTGTTCCTTGTCCGGAGCTTCGCGCAACTCCGGTGGATGGCTCAAATACCCCGACCGGCTCCATTTGAGTCATTCCGTTCTCTGGATTTGTCCCAAAAACAATGCTTGCCTTCCCGCTTTCTGCGTACCATTTCGATTGCACCTCGTTTGGCAGAGCCCAGAAGCGATTAGTATCTGACGGTCGGTTTTTGCGGAGGAACGCGCTCAATTCTGGACCAGCGCGAAGCCGGACCATCGAGTGACACAAGAGATTAGGTCCATAGTCACGCAAGTCACTGGATTGGAACCAAGTGGCCTTGGCCGTCCGCTTCCGCTGCTGCGATGCGCCGGAGAAATAATTCGAGTTGAAGTTCCAGGACAGGTCGTCATCCGCCAGCGGCACGATGTTCTTCGGCCATATGGCTTTGCGCCACTCGTCGTACTCCTGCCGCGTGGCATGCTTCAATGTGGCGCTGACGAACTTGAGTTTGGAACTCGGCCCGTCGAATGCTTTCTCGTGCAGGTAGGCGATCATGAATTCGAGATTTTTCGCGTCCGGCGCCCAGAAGATTACGGGCTGATAGTCCGCAGGGGCCGGAAACCGCGTGAAGTCGCTGTTGCACACGAGGGGTGACAGCACGAGAATTCCATGAGGACCATCAGCAAGGCCGAAGATATAAGGCGCATAAATGGATCGGGCCGATCGACCCTCGCCGAAAATCTGACGGGCCTGTGAGCCACAGCGCAATACGACGCGCATGTCGAACGGTTGGCCAAGATGCACGAGCTTGACATCGAGCGCGTAGAATTCGCCCGCGTCGGGTTTGGCTGATTGCGCAGATGCAGACGGTGTCGTAGGAATCGGCGTCGTCATCTGGCCGGTCACAGCCGCATAACCTAACAGCGCGAGCAGCGGCGCGACTATCAAAACCAGCTTTTTCCAAGACAAGGTATTCATCGCACGGCGTTCCGGCCCACGAGCATCTTCCGGGTCCGGAGTATTGGGCCTGCGCATCAATTTCCGGTTAAGGTTCGGGCGTGGGGTGCGCGGGCGGGTTTTCAATTGTCATCCCGGATGCGGTGCAGCGTGCAACGGTGCACCACTGATCCGGGACCTTGCGCCCGATATCGAGGTCCCGTGTCTGCAGCGCACCGCCAAGGCGCGCTGCGCTGCGCACGGGATGACGTTTTTGGGGCGCTTCGGGTGCCGACCCGCACCCGCGCCTGATGGCGCGAGGCGACTCCCCTCGCGGGGAGCCGGCCGCCACGCGCTAAAGTCTCAGAGCGTGGCGCGCAGCGCGTTGATGGCGAGGGCAACGAGCACGAGCGACGAGAGAATGAAGAGGCCGAAGCGGACGGGCAGTGTGTTGACCGTCGACTGCCAGATCGAGTGAACGATGCGGATGGCGACATAGGCCCAGGCAAGTGTCGTGTTGAGGCCGACGCCCTGACCGGTCAGCGCGAGGATCGCGACGACGGCGTAGAACAGCGTCGGTTGTTCGTGGAGATGCGCATAGTTGTGCGCGGGCCATTGCGCCTTGGGATCGATCACGCCTTCGAGGTCCTGGCCGCGGCCGCCGACGCGCGGGAGCTTGCGCAGGCTTTCCTTCGGCGTCGCCTTGACGGCGGGGAACCGGACCAGCGCGAGCCATATCAGCATCACGAGAGTCCAGAGAACGAGAACGACGGCCGGTGTCAGGATGGTCTGGCGGATCATGCGGTGCTCCCCCGGTTTAGATGCGCGGGAGCTTCGTCAAAGTTGACGTTTAAGTCAATCAGGGCTCTTTTTGTCGGCGCTTCGGGGGCCGACCCGCACCCGCGCTTCTTGCTGGCGCTTCGGGTGCCGACCCGCACCCGCGCCGGGCAAACGGTCAGCGACGTGCGGTCGAGCCTTGCGCTCAAGGGGGTTGCCGGGGGCGGGCGTCTCGGGCAGCGTCCGGCGCAAACGCCAACACCAGAAACGCAGGGACAAAATCATGGCCAAGCCGCACGTTCTTCTGACCGGACCGATGATGCCGCTGATCGAGGACGGGCTCGCCAAGCACTATGTCGTGCACAAGCTGCACGAGGCGCACGACCGGTCGCAGCTCATCACCAAGATCGCGCCCGACGTCACGGCGATCGCGACAGGCGGGCACACGGGCGTGAAATGTGACGAAGGCTTCATGGCGCAGTTCCCGCGTCTCAAGTGCGTCGGCAATTTCGGCGTCGGCTACGACAGCATCGATTCCAAGGCTGCGGCGAAGCGCGGCGTCATCGTCACCAACACGCCGGACGTGCTGACCGAGGAAGTCGCCGACACCACGCTCGGACTTCTCATCATGACCGTGCGGGAGTTCGGCAAGGCGGAGCAGTATCTGCGCGCGGGGCTCTGGGCCAAGGATGGCGACTACCGGCTGACGCCAGCGTCGCTCAGGGACCGCCGCGTCGGCATCGTGGGGATGGGACGCATCGGGCAGGCGATCGCGAAGCGTATCGAAGCGTTCGGCATGCCGATCTCGTATTTCAGCCGGACACCGAAGAAAGAGCTTTCGTACAAGTATTACGGCAATCTTCTCGACATGGCGCGCGACGTCGACACGCTCGTCGTCATCACGCCGGGCGGGGCGGAGACGAAGAACATGATCAACGCCGAAGTGCTGAAAGCGCTCGGCTCGCGTGGCATTCTCATCAACGTGGCACGCGGCACGGTCGTCGATGAGCCGGCGCTGATCGCTGCCCTGAAGAACAAGACGATCCAGGCGGCGGGCCTCGACGTGTTCTGGAACGAGCCGAACGTCGATCCGGAGTTCCTGAAGCTCGACAACGTGGTGCTGCTGCCGCACGTAGGGTCGGCGTCGGAGTGCACGCGTCAGATGATGGGACAGCTCGTCGTCGACAATCTCGCGGCGTGCGCCGAAGGCAAGACGCCACCGACGCCAGTGCCGGAGACGCCGTTCAAGGGGTGGTGAGGCTCTTTTGATGGCGCTTCGGATGCCCACTTCGCATCCGCGCCGGCTTGATGGCGCTTCGGATGCCCACTTCGCATCCGCGCCGGCTTGATAGCGCTTCAGGTGCCCACGATTGACGGCGAGCGCTGATCCGGGATCTCACCGGAGTTTAAAGGTCCCGTGTCTGCGTCGCAGGACTTCGTCCCGCGCCGCGCACGGGATGACAGATCGGAGCTGCCGCTTCAGACGGTTTGCGTGCCCGAAATAGCGCTCGCTTTATATTCGCAACTGCGAATATAACAAACCGAGGAACCGGGAGCGCCGAACCATGAGCGAGCTGAAACCATCCGTCGATCCGGCCATGGCCGGGCTCAAGGGCAAGTGTCCGCGCTGTGGTGAGGGGCCGCTGTTCCGCAACGGTCTCGTCCTCCGGGAGGCCTGCCCGAACTGCAAACTCGACTATGCCTTCATCGACACCGGTGACGGGCCGAGCGTTTTCGCGATCTTCATCGTCGGATTTCTGGTTCTCGGCGGAGCGTTGATCGCGGAATTCAAGTTCGAGGTGCCGCTCTGGTTCCACATCGTTACGTGGGGGCTGCTGACGCCGCTGCTCGCGATCATGCTGCTCCGGTGGATCAAGGGCTTGCTCATCGGGCAACAATTCAAGCACAAGGCCGAGCAGGGAAAGCTGCACAGGGAATAGCGATGATCGGTCAGATCAGAGAGGCGGGACTTGGCTGGGTGACGCTTCTCGCGCTGGTCGCGCTCGGCATATTGGCCGGGCTCGGCACGTGGCAGCTCCAGAGAAAGGCGTGGAAGGACAAACTCGTCGCGCAGATCGACGCGCGTCTGAAGGAGCCGCCAAAGGCGGTCACTCCAGCACAAGTGATGACGCCGGGAGCCGGGCAACTGCCGCTCTATACGCGCGTCACCGTCGAGGGGCGCCTGCTGCACGAACATGAGCGCTATCTCTTCGCCGACGGACGCGAAGGGTCGGGATTTCATGTGCTCACGCCGCTGGAGATGGCGCCGGGACGGATCGTGTGGGTGAACCGGGGCTACGTGCCGGCGCGGCTGCGCGATCCGAAGTCGCGTGCGGAGGGGCAGATCGCGGGGCCGACGCGCGTCACCGGTCTCGTGCGCGAACAGGGTGAGCGAAACGCGTTCACGCCGGACAACGACGTGGCCGGTAACCTCTGGTACTGGCGTGATCTTCCCGGACTGACGCGCTCGGCGTTTCCGGGCGGCGGAACGGACGGCGCTCCGATCGCGATCGACGCGGAGGCGAAGCCGGAGAATCCGGGCGGGTGGCCGCGCGGGGGGACGACGCTCGTGAAGCTGCCGAACCGGCATCTCGAGTATGCGATGACGTGGTACGGGCTCGGATTGACCCTGATCGGTGTTTATCTTGCCTACGCAACGGGGCGGATCAGGGCGGCGAAGGGCCGCGGCGGGGCCTGATATCAGCCAGTTTACATCGTTCATAACGATAAACATGTGAACCCCGGGGAAGAGTTATGCTCGCTCCCCGCAAGTGGCTGTATAGTCGTCGAGGTGTCGGTCTGGTCAGGGGTGCGGGGTGTAGGCCGCCGCGCCCAGGTTTTTGTTTTTCGCGAGTGAAATCAGTGCAGTACGTTTCAACGCGGGGGTCTGCCCCGCACCTCGGCTTCGAAGACGCGCTCCTCGCCGGTCTGGCGCGTGATGGCGGGCTCTACGTTCCGGAGCGGTGGCCGGTGTTCAAGGCCGAGGAGATCGCCGCTTTCGCCGGCCGACCGTTTCACGAGGTGGCCAGCGTCGTCGTCAATGCGCTGGCGGGCGGAGCGATCCCGAAGCCGGCGCTCGACCGGATGACTGCGGACGCCTACGCGACGTTCGGACATGAGGCGGTGACGCCGCTCGTCCAGATCGGATCGAACAGGTTCGTGCTCGAGCTGTTCCACGGCCCGACGCTGGCTTTCAAGGACGTGGCGATGCAGCTGCTCGCGCGGCTCATGGACCATGTGCTCGAAAAGCGCGACGCGCGGGCGACCATCGTCGGTGCGACATCCGGCGACACAGGCGGCGCCGCAATCGAGGCGTTCCGCGCATCGAAGCGGACCGACGTCTTCATCCTGTTTCCGGACGGGCGCGTTTCCGACGTACAGCGGCGCATGATGACGACACCGACCGAGCCGCACATTCACGCCATCGCCATCGACGGCACGTTCGACGATGCGCAGGCGCGCGTGAAGGACATGTTCAATCACCACGCGTTCCGCGACCGCGTGCAGCTCTCCGGCGTCAACTCGATCAACTGGGCGAGGATCGCGGCACAGGTGACGTACTACTTCGTCGCCGCAGTGGCCCTCGGCGCGCCGCACCGCAAGGTTTCGTTCTCCGTTCCGACCGGAAACTTCGGCGACATCTTCGCCGGCTACGTCGCACGCTGCATGGGACTGCCGGTCGAGCGGCTCGTGATCGCGACCAACAGCAACGACATCCTGGCGCGAACGGTCGCGTCGGGTCGATATGAAACGCGCGGTGTCGTGGCGACGTCGTCGCCGTCGATGGATATCCAGGTCTCGTCGAACTTCGAACGCTACCTGTTCGAAGCGTCGGGGCGGGATGCCGGCCTCATCGGCCGGCTGATGGACGGGCTCAAGCAATCGGGCGCCTTCGAGCTTCCCGGAGCCATGCGGGAGGCGCTCAAGCGCGATTTCGCGGCAGGCGGGGCGAGCGAGGCGGAAGTCGCATCCGCGATCCGCACGACGCTCGCGGCGAGCGGCTATCTTCTCGATCCGCATACCGCCTGCGCCGTAGTGGCGCTCGACAAGCAGGGCCAGCGCGGTGCGGCTCCCGAGGTCGTACTGGCCACCGCGCATCCGGCGAAATTCCCCGACACCATGGCGGCGATCACGGGACAGCGGCCCGGCCTGCCGCCGCGACTCGCCTCACTGATGACGGACGCGGAGCGGATCGAACGACTTCCGAACGATACAAAACGGCTCGAGGGGCATATCGAACGTCATGCCCGGGCGGTGACGGAGGCGCGGCGATGACGGTCGAGGTCAGCACACTCGCCAACGGTATCCGCGTCGTCACGCATCACATGCCGCATGTGGAGACGGTCTCGCTCGGGGCTTGGGTCGGGGTCGGGGCGCGGCACGAAAACGCGGCCGAGAACGGCATCTCGCATTTCCTCGAGCACATGGCCTTCAAGGGCACGGCAACCCGGTCGGCACGCCTCATCGCAGAAGAGATCGAGCAGGTCGGCGGAGAACTCAATGCCGCCACGTCGCTCGAGACGACGGCCTACTTCGCGCGCGTGCTGAAGGCCGACGTGGCGCTCGCACTCGAGATCATCGCCGACATCCTGCAGAACCCGCTCTACGCCCGCGACGAGATCGAGCGGGAGCGCGAGGTGATCCTTCAGGAAATCGCGAGCACGCAGGACAGTCCCGAGGAGATCGCCTACGACCTTCTCAACGAGATCGCCTATCCGGACCAGGCCATCGGCCGACCGATCCTCGGCACCAGGCAGACGGTCAAACGATTTTCAACAGAAGATCTCAGGACCTTCCTTGCGAGCCACTACACCGCCGACAGGATCGTGCTGGCGGCGGCTGGCAACGTGACGCACGAGGCATTTGCCGCCAAGGCGGCGACGCTGTTCGGCAACATCGCGGCATCCCAGCAACAGTCGCTCAGAGATACCACCCCAGCGCGCTATGTGGGCGGGTGCCGTGCCTCGGAAAAGACATTCGAGCAATCTCATGTGCTGATCGGATTCGAAGGGCCGACCTACAGGGACACAGCGTTTTTCGTGGCGCAGGTCTTCTCCGGTCTTTTCGGCGGTGGCATGTCGTCGCGCCTTTTTCAGGAGGTCCGTGAGCGGCGTGGGCTCTGCTACTCGATCTATTCGGCGGCCTGGGGGCTTGGAGATACAGGAATGTTCTCGATTCACGCTGCGACAGGCGCGGACACGGTCCGCCAGCTCGTCGACGTGGTCGGCCAGGAACTGGTCGCCGTCGCCGGCACACGCCCGGACCTGCGCGAGGTCGATCGCTCGCGCGCGCAGCTGAAGGCGGGTCTGTTGATGAGTTTCGAAAGCTCGGGCGCACGGGTCGAACAGATCGCGCGGCAGATGCTCATCCACGATCGCGTGATCCCGGCCCAGGAGCTGATCGACCGCGTCGAGGCGGTCACCGCCGAGGATGTCAGGGCTTTCGCCGAGCGGCTCGTGCTGTTTCATGCGTCGGCCAGGGCGGCGGGCGCAAGAGCGGCGGCGATGCGGCCCGCCAGTTCACACAGCCGGAGGCCGCGTAACGGTACGATGCCGGGCTGCACGACGAGGACCGACGTTGCCGGCAAGCCTGTCCTTACGGGCTGGCGGGAGGGTACGCGTGTCTTCTTTGCGCTTTCCATCGCATTCCTCGTCGCCGCCCTTATCGCACCGCTGTCGAGCACGCCTGCCCAGGCCCTGAAGTGGATCGAGGTGGGACGGGATACCGATCGCACCGACATCGCGCCGTTCGCGACGCTGCACGAGGGGATCGGCGACTCGCTCCAGATCGAAACCGCACCCGGAACGGACGGGCTTACGGACAGGGTGGTGGTGCCGGCTGCGACACCGAAGTCAAATCCGACATGGGTTGCGTTTGCGCTTCGTAACGTGTCCGACACGCGCGTCGAACGCTGGCTCGCGGCCGACCGCTATTCGCTGTTCGGCGCAGGCATCATCTGGCCGCGTCTCGACCAGAAACAGATCGAGGGGGTTACACCGTCGGTCGGCTTCCTGCCGGAACTGCTGCCGTTCGACGGCACGGACGTCTACCGCCTGACGATCGAGCCGGGTCAGACCGTCACGTTCGTCGTCGAACTGGCGAGTGATCATGTGCCCCGGCTGAGCGTCTGGCGGCCACTCGACTTCGAAAAGCGGAGCCGCAACAAGCAGCTCTTCAACGGCATCATGCTGGGCATCACGGGGCTTCTCGCGGTGTTTCTCAGCGCCGTGTTCGCAGCCAACCACAAGATCATCTTTCCCTCGGCCGCCCTCTTCACGTGGTGCGTCTTCGCCTACCTCTGCGTCGATTTCGGATTCTGGCACAAGCTCTTCAACCTGAGGCCCACCGAGAACGCGCAGTATCGCGCGGCGACAGAGGCCGCGGTCGCGGCAACGTGGCTCGTTTTCGTGCATACGTTCCTGCGCCTTGGCTCCTGGCACGGGTTCGCGCAGGTGCTGATGCGGATCTGGATTCTCGGTCAGCTCGCGCTCGTCGGCATTTCCTTCCTCGACCCGAGGCTGGCGGCGACGTTCGCGCGCACGTCACTCGGCGGGATGTTCGTGATCCTGTCCATCTTCGTGACATGGCTCGCTCTCCGCGGACAGGATCGCGCCCAATCTCTCGTGCCGACATGGGTGTTGTTCGGAGTGTGGCTCGTCGGCATGACGCTGGTGCTCACCGGTCGCATCCCGCACGAAGCCATGTCGACCGCGCTCGTGTCCGGGCTCGTTCTCATCGTGTTGCTCGTGGGCTTCACCGTCACGCAGTATGCGTTCAAGAGCCAGGATCCCGTGCACGCGCTGAATGCGTCCGACCAGCACGTGCGCCTTCTGGCACTCGACAATGCCGGCGTGGCGGTCTGGGAGTGGACTGCGAAGCGCGACGAGATCAAGGTCAGCGAAGCCATGGAAGTCGCGCTCGGCCTGTCGTCGGGTGAACTGCATACCAGTGCTGCCGCATTCCTGCAGCGCATCCACCCCGTCGACCGGGACCGGTTGCAGCAGGCGCTCGACCACATCCGGCAAACGGGCGACGGGGAAATCCGCCTCGATTTCCGCATGCGGCACGCCGACAACGAATATCGGTGGTTCGAACTCGAGGCCGCGCCCGATCCGACGATCGAACGGCGACGGCTCAGATGCGTGGGCCTCGTGCGGGAAATCACCGACCGACGACTCGCCAGTGACCGGCTCTCGTTCGATACCGTTCACGATGGCGTCACGGGACTGCCGAACCGGGCCCTCTTCATCGACCGGCTGAAGGGTGCCGTCGAGCGCGCCGGCATCGAACCCCTCGTGATCCCGACCGTGTTCGTGATCGACATCGACCGGTTCAAGACGATCACCGCAACGGTCGGCGCCATCGAGGCGGACGGGCTGCTGATCGCCGTGGCGCGGCGTCTCCAACATCTCGTCGGGCCCGGCGAAACGCTGGCGCGGATCGGAAGCGATCAGTTCGGCCTTCTGCTCGTCACGCAACGGAGCGAGCGCGAATTGCAGATGTTCGCGGAGATGCTGCGTGCCGCTGTCCGCGCGGTCGTCCGCGTCGGTGCTGTAGACATCACTCCGACGGCCGCAATCGGGTATGCGACCTTCGAGCGGCGGAAAGGTGCGCTCGCCACCGATACACTCGACGAGGCGGAGATCGCCATGCACCGGGCCAAACGGCTCGGCCGCGATCAGGTGATGGCGTTCCTGCCGGACATGCGTGCCGACCGGGACGAGAAAGCACAGATCGAGAGTGATCTGATCGCGGCAATCGAAGGCGGGAAGCTGACGGTCCACTACCAGCCCGTCTATGCCATACGGGCGCGTCAACTCGTGGGCTTCGAGGCGCTCGTACGCTGGAAGCATCCGAAACTGGGAATGCTCAATCCCGTCGATTTCGTGCCTCTTGCCGAGGAGTCGGAACTGATCGTCAAGCTCGGCACGAGTGTGCTGACAATGGCGGTCGCAGACCTGCAGCGGTGGCACAAGACGTATGACAAGCCCGGCGCACCTCTCTGGGTCAGCGTCAACATCTCGCGCCGGCAACTCATGAGCCCGGGGCTCGTCACGCAGGTACGCACGATCCTGAATTCCGCAAGCCTGCCCAAAGGGACCGTGCGGCTCGAGGTGACGGAGTCGCTCGTCATGGAGAATCCGGAGCGCGCAGCCGAAGCACTCGAGGATCTCGCTGCGGCCGGCATCGGACTGTCGCTCGATGATTTCGGTGCGGGCTACTCCTCGCTGACCTACCTCAACACCTTCCCGTTCGATTGCGTGAAAGTCGATCGGGCCCTGGTCCATGGCGCAAGCCAGACCGGTCCTGTCGCTGCCATTCTGAGATCGATCGTCTCGCTCGCGCACGAACTGGGCAAGACCGTCGTCGCCGAAGGTGTCGAGACGGAAGAGGATCTCGCCGTCCTCAAAGCACTCGGATGCGAGTTCGCCCAGGGTTTCCTGTTCGATGCTGCGCTCGACCAGCGTCAGGTTCTCGCGCTGCTCAAGGATGCGCGGAAAGAGGATCGAAAACTGCGCCGTGGTGGTCTGATGCGGCTCCGGCGCCACAAGACACCGACGTCCGGTGCCGACGAGACCGCCCAGGACGCGGCCGCGACGCCCACTGCGCAGCCGAAGACAAGAACCGTCCAGGGTGCCGCAGCACGGGCCGAAACACCGCCCCCCCGCAAGGTCGCACCACTCAAGGGCGCACAGGCCGCCCGCAAGCCGAACGGTGGCCCGCCGCCCGCGCCGGATGCTGTCACAAACGGCGCAATCGAACGTCACGCCAGACCGGCCAGGTCGGGAAATGGTGCGGCCACACAGGCACCGAAGCCGCCGCCACCGGCGCCCGCAACCGTTCCGCCAGCGCCGGACGAAGCCTTGTCTCGCGTCCAGGCCAGTCTCGATGCGCTCACGCGCGAAATGGTGCAGCCGGGCCCCGGCCAGCGCGTTCGCAGTGCGCCGCCGCCGATCCCGCCTGCCGAGCCGCCGATGCCGGTCTACCAGCCCGCCCCGCATACCGTCCCACCACCCCCGCCACTCGGCGCTGGAAGTTCGCCGCGTATGGACCTGACGACATTGCCGCCTGAAATCGCGGCCAGTCTCGCCAAACTGGCGGGGCGTCCGGTCGAGCCGGTATTGCAGCAAGCGGAAGCCGCGCCGCCAAAGGACAAGCCGGCTGCTTAGGCGACGTTGGCTTCGTGCCGATCCTTGCCAGCCCCCGTCAGGCGCGGCCGCTCTGGGTCACGAGATGGCCCGGCTCGACACCGATGAGCGCGAGGGCGCGATCGTACTTGCTGTCGAAATCGCGATCGAAAATTATCTCCGGGTCCGACGGGCAGTGCAGCCAGCCGTTGGCCAGGAGTTCGCTTTCGAGCTGGCCCGCGCTCCATCCGGCATAACCGAGAGCGAGCACGGAGCGTCGCGGTCCCTCACCCTGCGCGATCGCCTTCAGGACGTCGATCGTCGCGGTCAGAAAGACGCGGTTGCCGACCTTCACGGTCGCCTCCTCGTTGAAGTAGTCGGCGCTGTGGAGGACAAAGCCCCGCCCCGCCTCGACCGGTCCTCCGACCTGGACCGGGATGTCGGCGACGCCTTCGGGCAGTTCTTCAGGGTCGATGCCCTCGATAAGTTTCAGGTTTTCCAGAAGGTCCGTAAATGTGATGTCCTCGGCCCGCTGGTTCAGGATCAGACCCATCGCGCTCTCTTCGGAGTGCGCGCACATATAGATCACCGAACGGGCGAAACGCTTGTCCGGCATATGGGGCATCGCGATCAGCAGCTGCCCTTCGAGACTGACGTGCCGGTTTTCGGTCTTTTGCTGGTGTCGGGGACGTATTGCCATCGGGACCATCCTTGAACGGCATGAATTTAATCCGACGCGTCAGGCAATGTAAGGGGCGCCTTCGATTGCGAGCGCCCGGAGCAACAAAGAATTGACGGGTGCTTGATTTGCTCGGGAAATCACCACGACCTATAACGAACGGAACGGTCGTCTGGATTTCACCATGCCTTTCGCTTTTTTCCGAATGTCGACCTTGCAGGTGGCGGCAGCTCTCCTTCTGGTGGCTCTCCCCGCCCCTTCCAGCAATGCCGGCGAGGCCAAACTCGTTTCATCGGACTGGCATATCGCCCATGCCTCGCGCGTAAGGCTCGTGGGAGGCGGCCTTTTCAACGCCGCCGATCCGAATTCGCCGCGTGTCGCTGGTGTCGAAATCCGGCTCGATCCCAACTGGAAGACGTACTGGAGGATGCCAGGAGAGGCCGGCGTGCCGCCACAGTTCGACTGGTCGAAATCCGAGAACGTCGCCAGCGTCGACGTTCTCTATCCCGCGCCGCGGCGCTATCCCGACAAGGGCGGAGACGCGGTCGGCTATTCCGGATCCGTGATCTTTCCCGTGATCGTCACGCCCAAGGATGCGACGAAGCCGGTCAAACTCTCGCTCGAAATGGCATTCGGCGTCTGCAAGGACATCTGCGTCCCGCTGGAGACGACGCTCGGGGTCGACATTCTGCGACCGGCTGCAGGAACCGCACCGCCGCCGGCCCTGAAAGACATGCTCGACCGTGTGCCGCGCCAGGCCACCGGATTACGCAAGACCGATCCGCGGGTCACTTCGGTCACGGGAGCGGTCAGTGCTGCGCCACGGACCGTGACCGTCGTGACAGAAGCCTCGGCCGACGCTCCCGTCGAAGACGTCTTCCTCGAGGGGGCGGACGGACGCTACGTGCCGATGGCCCGACGGGTCGACGGGGCTACGGAAACCAAGGCCTCGTTCTCGATCGATTTCGGCCGCCTCAGCGATGCGGCTGACTATGTCGGCAAGCCGATCCGAATCACCGTCGTCGGAAGATCCGGCGCGTCTGAAACAGTGTTCACACCCAGCAAATGACCGGGTTGTAACGCCCGCTGCCGTAGCTGTTCGCAGTCCGGCCCGATCGCGTTTGTTTCTTGCGCGGGCCTGTCTTTGCCGTTATAGCACTCGCCACACGGTACATATGGCGTAAGCCGCGATGAACCGGGGCGCGTAGCTCAGCGGTAGAGCACTACCTTGACATGGTAGGGGTCACAGGTTCGATCCCTGTCGCGCCCACCATTTTCCAGCCGATCGTGGCGTCATCCTCGGGGTGGGTCTGATCGGCCATGGTTTGCAGGTCCGCCGCGGGCCGGCAAACCGCACACATGAGACCGGGATTCGAGACTATGAAAGTTCGTAATTCGCTTAAGTCGCTGCGGGCGCGTCATCGCAACAACCGCATCGTGCGCCGCAAGGGCCGCGTCTACATCATCAACAAGACGAACCCGCGCTTCAAGGCACGCCAGGGCTGACCGTTCGCGTCGGACCTACGTCCTGTTCGTATTTCATCTGCGGCCGGACCCGTTCCACGGGCTCTGGCCGTCGCCGTTTTGTCGTCGCGAATGCGTGCTTTGACGTTCCAACCGTGCACGGTTAGGCTTCATCCATGACGACGACGTTGCTTGTTGCGCTTCCAGTTCTGATCTCCGCGTTCGGCGCGACGGCGACCGAGCCGTCGGGCCCGCAACTGCCACCAATAACCGTGCAGGCCATGCCGGCCCCGGTCGCGCCTCCTGAGGACAGATCGACCCCGCTGCCGACGCCGGAGATCCGTCCGAAATCCGCCGAGCCGAAGGGCGGGGAACCGGCCCCGAAGCGCGCTCCGGACGCTCCGACGCCGAAAAAGGACGCGATGCCGGGCCCGAAGGCCGCCCCGCCCGCCCCAGGTGTTCCGCCGAAGGCTGCGACACCGAAAACGCCGGCCGAACCCAAGGGCCTCGCCGTTCTGCAACCGCGGACGCCCAAGGAGCGCGAAAAGGCCCTGTCGGATCTCTACGCCATGCTGGCAACGGCCGAGGACGAACAGAAGGCAAAATCACTGACGCGCTCCATCGAGCGGCTCTGGCTCACGTCCGGCAGCGATACGGTGAACCTGCTGATGCACCGGGCCATGGAAGCAGCAAACGGCAAAAAGATCGACCTCGCGCTGAAGCTCCTCGACGCCGCCGTCGACCTCGCTCCAGATTATGCCGAGGCCTGGAACCGGCGCGCGTACGTGCACTTCATCTCCAACAACTACGAACTCGCACTCGGTGACCTCAGGCGCGTGCTCGCACTCGACGGCAATCACTACAAGGCCCTCGATGGTCTGATGAACATCCTCCGCGAAATCGGGAAAAAGAAGGAAGCGCTCGCGGTCGGCAGACAACTGCTGGATGTCAATCCTTTCCACGACGGGATCAAATCGACGGTGGAACAGTTGGCGCGCGAGGTTGAAGGGCGCGGGATCTGACGGCATTGTCCGGCCACGCCTTACGGGCGCTGTGTTACCCGCCAGCCGGATACCACCCGTGCTGAAAATCGAACGGCTTCAAATTCTCGCGTTGCCGCCACTTTCCTTTGAAGTGGATGCGGGGGCGTGTCTCGCGGTGGAAGGCCCGTCGGGCTCGGGCAAATCGCGCCTCCTGCGTGCAATCGCGGATCTCGATCCGGCAGATGGCAATGTGCTCATCGACGGGGCCGAACGCCGCACGTTCAGCCCTGGCGACTGGAGGCGGGCGGTGCGCTATGTGGCGGCGGAACCGGGATGGTGGGCGGCGACGGCGCTCGAACATTTCAGTTCTCCCGAGGTCGCGCGCGCCGTTGCCGAGCGTTTCGGTATCGATCCAGGCCGGCTATCGGCAGATATTTCGACGCTGTCGACAGGCGAGCGGCAGCGTCTCGCGTTCGGGCGTGCGGTCGAAGACGATCCGCCCGTGCTGCTTCTCGACGAACCGACGGCTGCGCTCGACGATCATGCGACACGCCTTGTCGAGGCGGACATCGAGCGACGCCTGGCGAACGGTGCGGTCGTGCTGATCGCGTCTCACGACGCCGCTCAGATCGAGCGCCTTTCCGATGCCCGTCTGCAGCTTGCTCCGCCGGTACGCGTGGGTGATCCGGTCGAGGCGCATCGATGACACCGGCGCTCACGCTTTCAGCCGTCGACATCGGATTTGCGGCACTCCTGCTGGCAGTCAACGTCGCCCTGTCCGTGATCTACGGGCTCGGTGTGCATCGCTCGCTCGTCGTCGCGGCCATGCGCATGATCGCGCAACTCGCCCTCGTCGGCCTCGTCCTCCACTATGTCTTCGCCTCGAAATCAATGTGGATGACACTGGCTGCGGCGACGGTGATGGTCGCTGCCGCCGCGCTCGAGGTGCGTCAGCGCCAGTCACCCCGCATTCGGGGTTTCGGCGTCGCTGGCCTCGGGCTCGGAGCGCTGTCGCTCATCGGCGCGGCGCTGACCTTCTACGTCGTCAGTGTCGTGATCGGTCCGGTCGCGACGAACACGCCGGGGCTGATCACGAGCTTTTCACCGCGCCATGTGCTGCCGATTCTCGGCATGATCCTCGGCAATTCACTCACGGCGCTGTCGCTCGCGCTATCGACCTTCGCCGATCTGGCGCGGCGCGAACACGCCTCCATCGAGGCGCAGCTCGCGCTCGGTCACAGTGCGCGCGAGGCCTTTCAGCCGATCAGCAGGCGCGCCATGCGGACCGCGATGCTGCCGGTGATCAACGCCATGGCGGTCATCGGACTCGTGACGCTGCCGGGCATGATGACCGGCCAGATCCTCGCCGGTGCCGATCCGACGGATGCGGCCAAGCTGCAGATCATGATCATGTTCGCGATTTCGGCGGCGTCGGGGCTCGGCGCATTTGCTGCCGTTCGCGGCGGACTTCACCTCCTCACCGACGACCGTCAGCGCCTCCGTATAGACCGGATCGCCGCATGACGTGACGGCGGGTCCGGCTTTCACCGAACCCGCCGTCATGTGCGCCAGCGATGATCAGGACCGGCAGGGGATGGCTGAAACCGTGCAGTTGTAAGTCCCTTGCCAGGTACAGCTCTCCTTGCGGTTCTTGGCATTGTGCGAGCTTGCGTAGGCATTACCCAGTGTCTTCGCCACGCCGGCCTCCCACGCGGCCCACGCAGAGCCGATGCCGAGTTTCTTGCTCACGGCGATGAGACGCGTCGCCTTGACTGTCTTGGACGCGCATTGCGGCAGCGGCTTCGTGTCCGGGATCGGCTTGCCGCCACCGGTCGGGATCGGCTTGCCTCCACCCGTGGGCTTCGGCTTTGCGTCGTCGTTAGGCTTGGAAGCGGGCTTGTCATCGTCCTGGTCCACTTCGCTGATGTGTTTGGCCGGCGGGGACTTCACGCCGACCGTCTTCGGCGCCTTGCCCTTGCATACTTCCTTGAGCGGCACCCAGTTCGAAATCTTTCCCGCGCCGTCGACCTCGGCCATGTACTTCGTATCGACGTCGGTCGTGATCTTGAACTTGTGCGTGAGGGTGGCAAGCCAGTTGCCGGTCGGTCCTTTGACGGCAGTCGCCGGCATCAGGCCCGTCTTGTTGCCGCTCGAATTCCGGATCACGAAATTGACGACGCCGGGACCATCGGTGTGGGCCCAGGCCTTCAAGGTGATGATCCGAGGGCAGAGGCTGGAACCGGAGTCGGTGAACCCCATCTGCACGGAACTCACGTTGGCGGCAGAGGCGCCCGGCGCCAGCGCCATGATCGATGTGGCAGCGAGGACGGCGGTCAGGGCGGATACAGCAATTTTCGGGGACATCATGGACTTTCTCCATCAGGTTGGGCGTGGCCGGGTCCTCAGACCTGCGGCTTCATGCCCGTTGGTCGCCTGGTGACGGAGAAAGGTTCACGGATGAGCGGAAAAGAAATCGGCCGGCGAACGCTTGTCCGCCGGCCGACATGTCTGAACGCCATCGCGTCGATCAGTTCAGCTTGCCCTTGAGATCGCGGATGGTCTGGTCGATCAGGGCCCCGCCCGCGTCCGCGCTCTTGCCGGCCAGGACCTTTTCGGCCGCTGCGATCGCCAGATCGACGGAAGCAGAGCGCACCTCGGAGACCGCCTCAGCTTCGGCGCGGGCGATCTTGTCCTCGGCCTGCTTGGTGCGGCGCTCGACCGTTTCCTTGAGCTGGCGGCGTGCCTCGGCAGCGAGCGTTTCGGCCTCGCGGCGGGCGTTGTCGATGATCGACTGCGCCTCGGCCTCGGCAGCCGCGTGCTTCTTCTTGTAATCTTCGAGCAGTGCCTGGGCGTCCTGCTTCAGGCGCTTGGCCTCGTCGAGTTCAGCGCGGATCGCCGCGGCACGGTCGTCGAGTGCTTTCGTGATCGCACCGACGACGCCCTGCTTGATTGCAAAGCCAATCAAAATGAAGAAGGCAACGGCGACCCAGAAGGTCGGGTTGTCCCACCATGGTCCGGCACCAGCGAGCATGATCATGGAGTCGGTCTCACTTCTTCACTGCGGCGATGGCGCGATTGATTTCGTCCGGACCGGCCGTCTGGCCGGTCAGCTTGCCGACGATGGCGCCGACGGCATCGGTGGCAACCTGGTTCACGCTGGCCATGGCCTGGGCCTTGGAGGCGGCGATACGCTTTTCAGCCTCTGCGATCTTGGCAGCGAGCTGTCCCTCGACGGCGCTGCGTTCCTTGTCGGTCTCGGCAGCAAGGCTTTCGCGCGTCGTCTTGGCGATGCCGCTGGCCTTGGCCTTGGCATCGGCGAGGGCCTTTTCATAGGAGGCGAGAGCGGAGTCGGTCTCGGCCTTGAGACGCTCGGCCTCAGCCAGATCGCGCTTGATGGTGTTCTCGCGTTCCTCGATGGCGTCGGTGATGCGCGGCAACAGGTGGCGCGACATCATGTAGTAGAGGAAACCGAACGCGATCGCGAGCCAGATGAGCTGCGATGAGAATGTCGAAGTGTCGAACGGCGGGAATGCCGCGTCGGCCTTTTGCGGTACGCCCGTCGAGGTCGTCACCTGATTTGCGGAATTCGGAGCGGCCATGGCTCTCGCCACCTGAGGTTGGTCGTCGATTGCATAGGGTCGTGGGACGGCGGCGCATGCCGCATCACTCGACGCGATTGTCTAGAGATGCTGATCTCTCAGCATCATCAGCGCGGCAACATCGGCGCGACACGATCCGGCATTTCAGGCCCGAACGGCACGCGTTTTCATGCAGCCCGCTGGTGCAACCGGGAACGAGAGGCGGTGGACATCGTGCGACGTCCACCGACCCCTTCAATCCCTGGGTTCGCGTCGATCAGACAACGAACAGGAGCAGCAGCGCGACGAGCAGCGAGAAGATGCCCAGAGCTTCGGTCAGTGCGAAGCCGAGGAGCAGCGTGCCGCGCTGGCTGTCAGCAGCCGACGGATTGCGGAGAGCGCCCGAGAGGAACTGGCCGAACAGGTTGCCGAGACCGATGCCTGCACCGGCCATGCCGAGGCACGCAAGACCAGCACCGATGTACTTGCCGACGACGGGATCCATTTAAAGCTCCTTAGGTTGGGATTGGATCTGATGAGTTGTCTCAGTGCGCACCATGCACTGCGTCGCTGAGATAGACGCACGTGAGCACTGCGAACACGTAGGCCTGCAGGAACGCGACGAGGAACTCGAGCGCGGTCAGAGCAGTGGTGAGAGCGAGCGGCAAGGGTGCCATCAGTTTCGCGATGCCGGCGGCACCGAGAAGAGCACCTACGAAGCCCGCGAAAATCTTGAGGGCGATGTGACCCGCCAGCATATTCGCGAAAAGACGAACCGAGAGCGAGATCGGGCGGGAGACGAACGAGATCACCTCGATCGGGATCAGGATCGGCATCAGCCAGCCGGGAACGCCTGACGGGGCGAACAGCTTCAGGAAGCCGATGCCGTGACGCATGAAGCCGCCAATGATGACGACGGAGATGACGAGAAGGGCAAGTGCCGCCGTCACGATGATGTGACTCGTGACCGTGAAGAAGCCCGGAATCATGCCGAGCATGTTGGCGACGAGCACGAACATGAAGAGCGAAAAGACAAGCGGCAGGTACTTGCGGCCGTCCTTGCCATCGTCGAGATTGTCACGGACCGTCGAGGCGATGAATTCGTAGATCGCTTCTGCGGCACCCTGCAAACGACCGGGGACGCGGCCGGGGTTGCGGGTGGCGACGAAGAAGAAGCCCACGATCAGAGCGACAGCCAGCAACATGAACAGCGTCGCGTTCGTGATCGATGCATCATAGCCGAACAGCTTCAAGGGCTGGACGACCTTGATCGCAAACTGCTCGATGGGGCTATGCCCGCCACCCTCTGCCGCCACGTGTCTCTCCCCGATAAGGGTCCCTGTCAGTCGTTCTCACCATCGTCCCGGTCGCGGGGGACGGACGGTGCCGGCGGCGTCGTCTGACGCTGAGCCATACGAATAATTCCAAGCATTCCGGCCGCTGCCCCCAACAAGAAGAAGAGGATGAAGAAGCCCGGCCACGTGCCGAGCCATCTGTCCAGCAACCAACCAATTCCCGAGCCGACGACGACACCGCCGATCAGCTCGGACGCAGCCCGAAAGCCCATCGCCATCGCCTCGCCTTTCGCCCGATTGGACGGCGGCGGAGCATGGCGCTTTTTCGCCGTATCGAGCTTGCTCCCGAGTTCGGCAGCGCGCTTCCTTATGGCCTCCCGGTCGTCAGGCGGAATTTCGCCCGGTACCTTCTGGCCCGACTGGTCGTCATTCGACATAAGAAGACGCCCTTGCCTCACTGGGAAAGGCCTGACACGGCGGGGTCATTCGACGGCGCGGACCATATGTGCGACCTCAGGGGGTGTCAAGAAAAGCTCGCCTGCTCCTTTGGCCTATGCACGGGCTTGGAGTCGATCTTCTGCATTGCCTCATACCGACCGAGGCGGGCCGCGCGGGGCGGATCTTCGGGACGAACGGATGTGCCTGAAGATGAGCGGCCAAAGTGGCGCGTAGTCCGTGACAGCTTCGTCCCGGATCCATACTTCCGGGAAACCGATGGGTGACAACGGTTTAGCCGAATTCGGCGGCGCGGGTTTCGCACCGGGGCCGGAAAAATGGCAGCGAGAGGCCGGCTCAAACGCTGGACAGCCGTCGGACCTGCCCCTATAAGGGCCGTCGTTCGCAACCAGGGCGCCGTCGAGGCCAGATGGTGCGCGTGCCCGGGTAGCTCAGTTGGTAGAGCATGCGACTGAAAATCGCAGTGTCGCCAGTTCAATTCTGGCCCCGGGCACCATTCTGCTCCTGAAATCAGATATCTGGTCGGCGGCGTTGCGCGTGCCGTAGAACGATCGGCACCCGGCGATCGCCACCGGGTGCCCTCAGAGGTTTTCGGCGCGTCACTTGGCGAGGAAGTCGCTGATCGCCTTTTCCGCCTGCTTGATGGACAGCACGCCGTCGAGATGACCGCGGTTGCCCTGGAGTTCCACGGTTTCCACCTTCGTCCCGCCGGCCTTGAGCGCCTCGGCCGTCTTCTTCACGTAATCGCCCATGAAAACCATATCCTTGGGGCTGTAGATCAGGAGCGTCGGAGCCTTGATCTTCGACAGGCGCGCGGTGCTGTCGGCGGCGGCGAACTGCTGATTGGCCTTCACGAGATACAGGAAGTGGTTGGCGTCGGAGACCTTGGCGCGAGCGGCGCCGGCGGCTTCGAGCACGCCCTCGACCGCATACTTCGCCGCGTGGCTCTTTTGCGGGTCCTCACCCTCTTTCGCCCACTTCGACTGGAAGGTGGCATTGGCCCAGTCGAAGTGATTGGCGTGCATCGTCACGATCTTGAGCGATTGCGTGAGACCGGCGAGCGGCGGTTCCTTGCCGTAGTAGTCGCCGTTGTTCCACTTCGGATCGAGGCGGATTGGGGAGGCCCAGATGTCGAGCCAGCCGATCAATCCGGCGTCGGCGGTTCCGGCCGCGATCACCGGCATGAGCTTGCCGACCATATCCGGATACGTCGAGGCCCATTCGTAAGCCTGGAGAGCGCCCATGGACGCGCCGCCAACCATGACGAGCTTCTTGATGCCGAGGCTTTCGACGAGCTGCTTCTGGACTTCGATGAAATCGCGGAACGAGACGATCGGGAAATCCATGCCGTAGGGCTTGCCGGTGTCGGGGTTGATCGACGCGGGGCCCGTGGTTGTCGTGTTCGGGTCCATGTTGAGATTGACGAGTGTGTCGGACGAGAGGACGAAGTACTTGTTCGTGTCGATCGCCTTGCCGGGGCCGATGATGGCGTCCCAGTAACCCGCTGCCTTTTCGTCGGCGGAATACTTGCCGGCGGCGTGGGAATTGCCCGAGAAGAAATGGCAGATCAGGATCGCGTTCGATTTGTCGGCATTGAGCGTGCCGTAGCTCTCCCATCCGACCTTGACGTCCTTGAGAGTCCGACCAGATTGCGTCGTGAACGAGGCAATCGAGAAGACCTCCTTTTTCGTCATGAGATCCTGGGCCGACACCGGCGCGGCCGCCACCAGCAACAACGCCATCACTGCGGCAATCGTCTTCTTCATCGTCAAACTCCAAAAAATAACAGCCCTGCGCGAAGGCCTGGAGTGACGAGGTTCGCACCGTGCCGTTCGGCTCGCAAGTGGCGCCTGGAGCGCTCCACGTCGCTTGATACAAAATGAGAAAGACCGCCGCGCGCCTCGGGGCGCACGACGGCCGGTATTTCGGAGCCCGGGCCGGAACCTTACAGCGCGTTCACCGGCACTTTCAGAAACTGGCGGCCGCTGTCGTCCGGTTCGGGCAGGTGGCCCGCACGAATGTTGACCTGGATCGACGGAATGATGAGTTTCGGCATCCCAAGCGTGGCGTCGCGCGCCGTACGAAGGGCCACGAAGTCGTCCTCGGATATTCCGTCGCGGACATGAATGTTGCTCGCGCGCTCCTCTGCCACAGTCGTCTCCCATTTCACCTCGCGACCACCCGGCGCATAGTCGTGGCACATGAAAAGCCGGGTCTCGGGCGGCAAGGAAAGTACCTTTCTGATCGACCTGTACAGCGCACGCGCGTCGCCGCCGGGAAAATCGGCGCGTGCGGTTCCGCCGTCCGGCATGAACAGCGTGTCGCCGACGAACGCGGCGTCACCGACGACGTGCGTGGTACAGGCGGGCGTGTGGCCGGGCGTGTAGAGGACGCGAACCGGCATATGACCGATCGTATAGGTGTCGCCATCGGCGAACAGGCGATCGAACTGGCTGCCGTCGCGCTGGAACTCAGTTCCTTCGTTGAAGATCTTGCCGAACACGTCCTGGACGATCCGGATCTTCTCGCCGATCCCGATCTTGCCGCCGATTTTCGACTGGATGTAGGGGGCGGCGGACAGATGATCGGCGTGCGCATGTGTCTCGATCAACCACTCCACGCGCAACCGCTGTTCGCGCACATAGTCGATGATCTGATCTGCTGATTTGTAGCTGATCCGGCCGGCGGCGTAGTCGAAATCCATGACGCTGTCGACGATGGCGCAGGCATCGGACGCGGGATCGCGCACCACGTAACTGATGGTGCTCGTCTCCGGATCGAAGAAGCCCTTCACGTCAGGGTGGACCAATTTTCCGCTCATCGTTCACCTCGATCTCACTGGCCGAAGCAGCGACGGCCACAACCGGAACTTCCCATATGTCGGCATCAGGAACGCCGACCGTATGGCATTCCAATAATGACGATGTAGCAACTCGAGCTGGCCGTTCAATATGCGTGCGGCAATGCGCCCGCCCGGCGGGCAGTCGACAACAGCCGCGTTCTCACTTTTTCGCCGCGTCGCCGCCCAGGGAACGGCCGGACGTTTTGAGTGCGGCCTTGGAAAGAAGATGGGCGCTGACAGGCGCCGTGATGAACAAAAACAGCGAAATGCCGAGTTCCCGAAGGCTAAGCCCGCCGGAGCTGGCGCTAGAATGCAGCAGGGAGGCCACGACAATCGATCCGACACCGAGCGTCGTCGCCTTGGTCGGTCCGTGGAGCCGCATGAAAAAGTCCGGCAGTCTGGCGAGACCGACGGAACCCACCAGCGCAAACGCGGCGCCGACGAGGATGATCACGGAAACAAGAATTTCCACCAGCATCGCGCCCACCCCTATTCGATGATATCGCCGCCGAGCAGGAACTTGCAGAGCGCGATGGTGCCGACGAAACCCATCATCGCGATCAGGAGCGCGGCCTCGAAATAGGCCGTGCTCGATGCCGCAATGCCGATCAGCATGACGAGGGCTATGGTGTTGATGGCCAGCGTGTCGAGGGCGAGGATGCGATCCGGCTTCGATGGGCCGACCACGAGCCGCCAGAGATTGAGAGCCATGGCGACGGCCAGCGCGACGAACGCAATGGTGATCGAAATCGTCAGCATCCGAAAACCTCCTTCAGCGGGATTTCGTACCGGCTCTTGATGGTGGCGATCATGGCGGCCTCGTCTTCGACGTGGAGGGCGTGCACGTAGAGGGCCTTCGCTTCGGTATCGACGTCGATCGAAACGGTGCCAGGCGTGAGGGATACGATGCTCGCCAGAAGGGTGGCCACGAAGGGATCGTCGAGATCGAGCGGTACGGTCACGAAGGCGGGCTTGAGGGCATCGACGGGACCCACGACCTGACGGGCAACTTCCCAATTGGCCTTGACGATGTCACCGACGACGAGACCGAAAAGAGCGATACCGGCCAGCGGCCTCGCGATGCGCGGCTGATCAGGCCAGAACCGGTAAGTAATCCAGGGGATGGAGACACCGACGATCACGCCCAACAACAGATTGCCGAGCGACAGCGAAGAGCCCAGAAACACCCACAGCCCGATAATGGCCAGCGTTATCGTGGGTTGGGGAAGAAAGCGTGACATGGTGTTCATGGGCGGCGCTCCCGCTTGACCGGCGGCGCCGATCCGAAGTTGGCGGTGACGTATTTCTCGGGCGCTGCGATCTGCTCTGCGGTTGCACGGGCGAACGACGAGATCGGCGCTGCCGCGACTGTGACGACGATTGTCAGCGCCAACAGTCCGACGAGTGCCGCATCGCGTCCGGGCTCTGACGGGGCATGGCCTGCGACATCCTTCCGGGAGGTTTCGGCAGCCGCCGACTTGGCGGGCTCCCAGAAATAGGTGCTGGCCGCGCGCGCCAGCACGAGTGCCACGACGAACCCTGACACCACGAGCGCGAACCATGCCGCGAACATCGTATTCGTCGACCCGAGAGACTGCATCACCATGAGCTTTGCCAGAAAACCGGACAGCGGCGGCATGCCGCTGGCAGCCAGGGAAAGCACGAGGTAGGCGCCGCCTACCAGTGCGACGCTGGTTAGCCGTGGTCCCTTTTCGAAGGCGTCACCGACTGTTCCGCGCTGGCGGGACACATGATCCGCCAACAGGAAGAGTCCGGCCGCGACGACCGTCGTGTTGATCAGGTAATAGAGCATGGCCGCGTGCGCGCTCACTGTTCCGGCCGCAACACCGAGCAGCAACGTCCCGCTCGAGATCACGATGATGCTGGCAATCACCGCACTCATGCGCGATGCGGCGAGCGCGCCGACGACACCAAACCCGATCGTCGCAACAGAAAGCCAGGCGAGCCAGGGCGCGAGCAGATCGGACGTGAACGGTGCTGTAGAAAGGCCGATCGTGGACAAACGCAGCAGCGCATAGATACCGACCTTGGTCATGATCACGAACAACACCGCCACCGGCACCGGCGCTGCGGTGTAGACGTGCGGCAACCAGAAGCCGATGGGCAGAAGCGCGGCCTTGAACACGAATACGGCGACCAGCAGAGCGAGTGCAACGCGGACCGGCGGCTGATCAGCGGGCGCGACATTCGGCAGAACCTGGACGAGGTCGGCCATGTTGAGTGTGCCGATCGACCCGTAGGTCAGGCCGAGCGCTATCAGGAACAGCGCGGAGCCCGCGAGGTTCATGATCACGTAGCCAAGTCCGGCGCGTGAGCGGACGAGGCCGCCACCGTGCATGAGAAGGGCATAAGATGCGAGAAGCAGGATCTCGAAGAATACGAACAGGTTGAAGATATCGCCGGTCAGGAACGCACCGTTGAGGCCGGCGAGTTGAAGCTGGAGGAAGACATGGAAATGCCGCCCCTCGGCATCGGTTCCGCCTATCGATGACGCCACCACGGCCGCAGCGAGAAGCGCGGTCAGGACGACCATCAATGCCGCAAGCCTGTCTGCCACGAGCACGATACCGAATGGCGCCGGCCAGTCCCCGAGACGATAGACGTGGATGCGGTCGTCGGTCACCGAAGCGAGAAGCTGGAACGAGACGATGACGAGGACCGCGACTGCGATCGCGGATACCCGTCGCTTCGCCGCAATACCAAGGCCATTGAGCAGGAGCAGAAGTCCTGCCGTAACGAACGGCACTATGAAGGGAAGGATCGGAAGATGACTCATTGATCCTTTCCTGCGTCGACGTGGTCAGTGCCGCTTTCACCCTTCGCCTTCAACGCGAGCGCGACGAGATACGCCGTCATGCCGAAGCCGATGACTATCGCCGTCAGAACCAGGGCTTGCGGGAGCGGGTCGGCTTGACCGGAAGTTCCGGCAAGAACGAGTGGCGGCGACGCCGCGTTCAGCCTGCCCCCGAAAAAGATGAGGGCGTTCACGGCGTAGGAGAGAAGCGTCAGTCCGAGGATGACCGAAAACGTCGTGGGGCGCAGCAGCAGGTAGATGCCGGACGCCGCAAGGATGCCGAGTGCTGCAGAGACGATGATCTCCATGGTTCAGACCCTCGCCTTTTCTCGATCCGGAACCTTCGCCGATTCCTCCCGACGGCTCAGAGTACCAAGTTCGGACAGGGCGAGCAGCACACTCGCCACGACGACGAGAAACACTCCGAGATCGAACACCATCGCGGACGCCAGTTCGAATTTGTCGAGGAACGGCGGCTGCACATAGCCGAACGTGCTGGTAAGGAACGGGCGGCCGAAGAGCCAACTGGCGAGGCCGGTCCCTGTTGCGACAATCAGGCCTGCACCGAGGACACGCACATAGTCGAGGCGAATGCGCGCCGTTGCGAAATCGATGCCACTGGCCAGATACTGAAGCATGATGGCGACGGCGGCGACGAGGCCGGCAATGAAGCCGCCTCCCGGGAGGTTGTGGCCGCGCAGCAGGATGTAGACGGATACGGCGAGTGCCAGCGGCAGGAGCGGTCGCATCAACTCCGCCAACATCACCGGGTATCTGTCGGCGGTGCTCGTCGCATTCGACGCGTACGGCCTCAGCCGCAGGCCTTCCACGAGGGCGTGCAGGCCCAGCGCCGCCATGGCGAGGACTGCGATCTCACCCAGCGTATCGAAGCCGCGAAAATCGACGAGAATGACGTTGACGGCATTCGTGCCGCCACCGCCGGAATAGGAGTTCGCGAGATGATAGCCCGATATCGTCTCGAGTGGCCGGGTGAGCATGGCATAGGTCATGACCGCGACACCGCCACCACCCGCAATCGCCACTGCGGCATCGCGGGCTCTGCGGGAGAGGGAACTGGCTGCCGGAACCTCACCGGGCAGGAACCTGAGCGATAGCAGAAGCAGAACGATCGTCACGACCTCGACCGACAATTGCGTCAGGGCGAGATCGGGGGCCTTGAAGCGGACGAAGGCGAGCGAGACGATAAGGCCGACGACACTCAGGAAAATCAGCGCGATCAGCCGCTGGCGATGCCAGATGATGGTTCCCGCCGAGCCAATTGCGAGAGCGACGAGCGCGGCCACCGCTGCTGCGTCCGGTGGCGTGGCCGGCAATGTGCCCATCACCCCACCACGAGGTTTGCTCATCCAGGCCCACGTCCCCAGGACCACGACGAATCCCACGAGGATGGCGAGGTAGCGCTGGAGCGACCGATTGTCGATCGTGCGCATGAGCCAGGCCGCCGCAAGTCCCGCTCCATTGTAAATACGCTCGAATGCGACCGGGCTTGCAATTTTCGGGGCGTGGGTGTCGTGGAGATAGTAGAGATGCCGACGCTGCGTGTAGTGAACGAGACCCAGCGCGAATGCTGCGATGCTCATTGCGAGCGGCAGATTGAAGCCGTGCCACACCGCGAGCTTGAATTCCGGCAAGCCTGCGGGCAGCACCGAGCCGGCCGCCGCGTTCAATAGTGGCCCCACCGAGAGTTGCGGCAGTAATCCGACCAGAAGCACGAGCGCGACAAGTATCTCGACGGGCAGACGCATCCAGCGCGGCGGTTCGTGCGGCGTCTTGGGAAGATCGATCGGCTCGCCGTTGAAGAACACGTCGTGCACGAAGCGGGCGGAATAGGCGACCGACAACATGCCGGCGATGGTCGCGAACGCGGGGAGAACCCACGTCGCATAGCCCTGAAACGCCGGGTGGCCGACGGTTTCGGTGAAGAACATCTCTTTTGAAAGGAAGCCGTTCAGCAGCGGCACGCCCGCCATCGAGCCGGCGGCGAGGATGCCAAGCACAGCCGTTCGCGGCATGTACTTGAACAGACCGTTGATGCGACGCATGTCGCGTGTGCCGCACTCGTGGTCGATGATCCCGGCGGCCATGAACAGCGATGCCTTGAAGATGGCGTGATTGATGATGTGGAAGACGGCCGCGACCGCGCTCATCGGCGTATCGAGACCGAGCAGGAGCGTGATCAGCCCGAGATGGCTGATCGTCGAGTAGGCGAGCAGGCCCTTGAGGTCGTGCTTGATCAAGGCAACATACGCACCGTAAGCGAACGTCACGGCTCCAGTCGTCCCGACGAGGACAAACCAGAGATCGGTGCCGGACAGGGCGGGATAGAGGCGCGCCAAAAGAAATACGCCAGCCTTCACCATGGTCGCGGAATGGAGATACGCCGAAACGGGCGTCGGCGCGGCCATGGCATTGGGCAGCCAGAAATGAAACGGAAACTGGCCGGACTTCGTGAACGCACCGAGAAGAATGAGAACGAGCGTCACGGGATAGAGGGGATGGGCCCGGATAACGTCACCCTGCGCGAGAATCTCGGAGAGTTCGAAACTCCCGGCAATGTTTCCGAGCAGCAGAAGCCCGGCGAGCAGGGCCAGTCCGCCACCTCCGGTCACCGCGAGAGACATGCGCGCTGCTATACGCGCGTCGTGCGCCTCGTACTTGTAGGCGATCAGCAGGAATGACGTGAGACTGGTGATCTCCCAGAACACGAGCATCAGCAGGACGTTCTCGGACAGCACCACGCCCAGCATACCGCCGGCAAACGCGAGAAGGAGAGCGTAGAAGCGCCCCAGCCTGTCGTATTCGGGAAGATAGTAGGTGGCGTAGAGGACAATCAGCAGACCGATGCCCAATATCAGGATCGCGAACAGAAGGCCGAGGCCGTCGAGCCGCAGCGCAATGTCGAGACCCCAGTCCGGCAACCAGGGTGTCCGATCGACCAGGACACCGCCCGACATCACCGCCGGAACCATCGGCGCCATGGCCAATAGACCAGCCACCATGGTTGCTGCGGCTGCCCACGTGGCGGCGGAACGGGATCGACGCGCTGCGGCGGCAGCCAGGATCGCGCCGACGAACGGCGCAGCGAGCATGACGGCGAGGAGTGAGAAACCCATGGCTCCGAACATAGTCGTTACGTGCGCTCGTTCAATCACTGATCGCGACGGCTTCACGCCCGCAGGCGTGTCACCACGTGCCGGGCCGCTTGCTGTCGCATCGTCACGACCGAAACCGGCGTCCGTAGCCCCGTCCTCGTATGGGCACTACCCGCCCGTACCCGGCTGTTGCGTCGTCCCGGGGCCTGGGGCGTTCTGCTTCAGCTCGGAACCCTGACCCGGCACAGATGGAGTGATGACTGGAGGAGGCGCTCCGAATGCGGGCGGTGGCGGCAAGCCAAATCCTCCGGGTGGCGCGCCGAGTCCCGGCGGAGCGCCGAACGGTGAGCCTCCTGGAATCCCCATCTGCGGGATCTCGATCCGAATTGTCGACGGATCGACGTACGGCTTTTTGTCTGCGTAGTGCATCACCATGTTCGGGAACATCGCGACAAGCAAAACTCCGATCAACTGCAGCAGTATGAAATTGACGGCGCCAGAGTAAATGTTGCCCGTGGTGATCGGAGCGATCGTTTGCCCGGTCGGCTTGTCAAGGTAGGGCTCGGTCGGTGCGACGGAGCGCAGGTAGAACAGCGCAAAGCCGAACGGCGGTGTGAGAAAGCTCGTCTGCAGGTTCATACCGAGGAGGACGCCGAACCAGATCATGAACGGGCCGACGTCGGCGATGACCTCCTTGCCGTTCTGTACGATTACACCGAGTTCCAATTGCTTGGCGATTTCGACAGCCTCTGGAGCCGTCTTGAAGATTGCCTCGGCGACGGGAACAAGCAGCGGCAGCGCGATGAACGCGATCTCGAAGAAGTCGAGGAACATCCCGAGTACGAAGAACAGGACGTTTATGAAAATCAGGAAGCCGTACATGCCGCCGGGGATGTCGAGCATCAGGCTCTTGACCCAGAGATGTCCATTCACGCCATAGAAAGTCAGGGCGAAGACGCGCGCACCGATCAGGATGAACATCACGAAAGCGGAGAGCTTCGCCGTCGATTCCAGCGCCTGACGCGTCGTCGTGAAATTGAGACGCCCTTTCATGGCAGCCAGAAGAAGCGCGCCAGCCGCGCCCATCGCGCCGCCTTCGGTCGGTGTCGCGACGCCGAGGAAGATGGTTCCGAGCACGAGGAAGATGAGGGCCAGCGGCGGAATGAGCACCATAATGACCTGCTCGGTCATTACCGACAGCATGCCGAGCTTCAGGTGCTTGTTGGCGAGGGCGACGGCGTAGGCGAACGTCACCGCGATTGCGAAGCCCCAGATGCCAGCTCCTTGGCGGTTGCCGAAATACCACGTCGCACCGTAGGCGATCGCGGTCGTCAGCACCGTCATGACGATGAGCGACTTGAAGCCACCATTGAAGATGCGTGCCTCCGGCGGCAGCGGCGGGGCCATCTTCGGGTTGACCAGGGTGACGACGAACACATAGATACAGTACAGCCCGGTCAACATGAGGCCCGGTATGATCGCGCCGGCATACATGTCGCCGACCGAACGACCGAGCTGATCAGCCATCACGATGAGCACCAGCGACGGCGGCACGATCTGTGCCAGGGTTCCGGACGCCATGATGGTGCCCGTCGCCAGCGACCGGCTGTAGCCGTAACGCATCATGATCGGGAGCGAGATGAGCCCCATCGCAATCACCGAGGCTGCAACGACACCGGTCGTCGCGGCAAGCAAGGCGCCGACGAGAATGGCGGCATAGGCGAGGCCGCCGCGCACCGGCCCGAACATCTGCCCGACGGTGTCGAGAAGATCTTCCGCCATTCGCGAGCGTTCGAGGATCAACCCCATGAACGTGAAGAACGGGATCGCGAGCAACGTGTCGTTGTTCATGATGCCGAACACGCGATCGGGCAGTGCTCCCAGCAGTGGCCAGGACAGATTGATCTGGCCCGGAGCGTACTTCGCAAGCTCGACACCGATGACGAAGAAGAGCACGCCGTTTGCGGCAAGCGTGAATGCCACGGGGTAGCCGATCAGCAGCATCGCGATAAGCGAGATGAACATGATCGGAGCGATATTGAATGCAATCCACTCGATCATGATGCTGCCTGTTCCTTTGCCATGGCTTCCTTGCGCAGCGCTTCGGCCAACTCAGCTTCGGCGTCGACCTTGCCTTCGTCGTAGGGATCAGAGATCAGGCCTCGTAAGACAGCGATGCGCTTCACGATTTCCGAGAACGACTGCGCCAGCATCATGATGAAGCCAAAGAGGATCAGTGCCTTGGCCGGCCAGATGATCAGCCCGCCGGCGTTCGACGAGACCTCCTGCTGCTGGAACGAGAGTATCGCGTAAGGCCAGCAGAGCCAGACCATCAAGGCGATGAAGGGAACGAGGAATACGATGTGCGCGAGCAGGTCGATCCAGCTGCGGGCGCGCTTCGATAGGAATGAAACCGCCACGTCGATCCGGACATGCTCGTTGCGGCGCAGGGTCCAGGCGGCGGCAAGCATGAACGTCCCGCCAAACAGGTACCATTGCAGTTCGAGCCAGGCATTGGAGCTCATGTCGAATGCCTTGCGTATGATGGCGTTGGCCGCGCTCACCAGCACGGCGGCCAGGACAAGCCACGCTGCCGAGCGGCCAATCCATTCGTTGACGGAATCGATGGCGCGGCTCATCGCCAGGAGCGAACGTATCGCCATGCTCTCCTTGGCCTCCCCCTCGTTAATGGAAGTCTATGCCGTCGCGCCGTCGGCGCGCGGCAAGAAACCATGACCCTTTTGTGGCACGTAGTGACTCAATGCCGGAGTTCAATGGCTGCGGTTAGGAAGTCTGGATCCGTATTTCTACGAATTCGGTGCGAAAATTCGGGACCCGCCGCCGAATTCACCGAGATAAAGAGATGCACAGCGGAGATCGCTGGACGCCGGAGACCATTCGACATCTGCATCTTTCGCGTGTGGAGTAGTTGGTGGATTAGCCGGCACCACGAATGTCAGGCGTTTGGCATCGGTCAGGACCGAAGCGGGGCGACCGCGAAGGCATGGCTAGCGGATCTGACTGCCCGCCGCTCGAAGGACGCGGCCCGCACGCATATATCAGAGTGGAGATGAATGGTCGGAGCGGCGGGATTTGAACCCACGACCCTTTGCCCCCCAGGCAAATGCGCTACCAGGCTGCGCTACGCTCCGCCAAGTCGGTCATTCCAAGGTTGCAGCCGGAAAAGCCCGGATTGCACCTGCACTCCCTCCGGTCGGGGACTGCAAGGCGCATCCGTATAGTGGGGCCCCCTGTCCGTCAAGGTCGGGGCGAATGGCGCCAACGTGGCGGATCACCGATCGAACGCGGTATCGTTTCAGTTCCAGCGGACCTGATAGGGAGAAATGCGGACCTGAGTGCGTTCCGTTTCCACAGGCTTATCGGTCCGACCCTTACGCTGAACGATGCTCGCCACGCCGGCGATAGCGATGTTCGCGTCGTCCCGCAGGTCGGCAGCGCGGACTTCAGTTTCCAGGTTGCCGTTGAACCACATGCGGACGATACCGTTCTTCACACCGGGCGTGTTGAGCACGATCTCCTTTTCGACCCGAACCCAGCGACCACGCGGGAACGTGCGATCATAGACCGGGTACTTGGTGCGGGCTTCTCCGGTCTGGCCGTTGGCGTAGACCAGCAACTCCGCTTCGCCCTGAGCACCCCAGACGAGGCGCGTGTCGACACGGATGGTATCAGAGTAATCGCCGCCGTTCTTCGTGATGGCATAAAAGCCCGGCAGCACCGCGCCATCGGCGAAGGCAAAATTCTCGGGAATGTACACATCGTAAGTCAGGCAGGCTGCGTCGACGCCGGTCAACGACTGCGGCGTCCAGGGGAATTCGACCCCGGGATGCGGCTTTCCGCCGGAGGTGTTGCGTTCGCCCGAGACGTCGATCGTCATGACATGCTTGGCCGGCGCCTTCGCAACAGGCTCGATGACCAGGTTGTCGAGAACTCCACGGTCATGACCGAAAGCCGAGGCCTGGATCGCACTTGGTGCTACAGGGCTGCCGTTCTCCTCGAGCCCGAGGATCGTGCCGCGATTGTACCGCGCGCTGCACACTTCAAAGCTTGGACGCGCGAAGGAATGCTTGACGAAGCTCACCGCAGCTCCGGCGATCAGCAAACCTGCGACCACATTGATGGCAACCAGACGCCTGTCTTTGAACTTCATGATACTCACCTGACCCACGACTGCCCACGCGCACCGACGGCTCCGCCGAAGTGCGTGCACGGCCTGTCATGGATTGGAACGGCGCCGCTACCCGAGGCGTGCCATTCGAAGGCCGTGCCAGAGGACAGTCGCACAACTCGCTTGAGGTTCGATTTGAATGCGGATCAAAATGCGATTCAAACTTTTGGCGTCGCATTAAGAGACGCTTAACCGTCCCCGACCCGGCGCGGCATGCATCCCTCACCTGCCGGCCTCAAACCCGGAAGCGGCTTTCGCGGGGGCGGCAATGGACTGCCTCGAGAGTGTGTTGATCGCAACTCCGAGGACGATCGCTGCCGAGCCGAGCAGAACGGTGGGCGTCAGGTCCTCACCGAAGATCAGGGAACTGGCCACCAGGGCCACAGCCGGCGCTGCAAGGGCGAACGGCGTCACCTTGATGGAGGGGTATCGCGTCAGCAGGCGGGACCAGATGATGCCTGTGGCGATCGATATGGGATAAGCGAGGTACAGGATCGAAGCCCAGCCCCAGGCGCTCAAGCCAGTGAGCGTCGAAGCGATGGTGGCGGGGCCTTCCAGTATCAGAAGCAGTGGAACCAGCATCATGGTCGCCAGAGCGCTCGTCCAGACGACGAAGCTCGCGGGGTCGGCGCGCTTCAGGCTCTTGATTACGAGATTGGCGCACGACCAGGCCGTAGCGGCGGCAAATACGACCAGGAGCGGGGCGAGAGATCCGGCGTCGGGAAGGCCGTAGAGAATGATGGCCAGACCGGCACCAGCAAGGCCGAGGCCGGCGAGATCACGTGCGCCGGGACGCTCGCGGTAGAGAACCAGCGACAGCGCCACTGTCACGATCGCCTGCATCTGGAGGACGACGGCGGTGATACCTGCCGGTGCGCCCATCCGAAACGCCGTGAACAGCAGGCAGAACTTGACCACGGCGAAGGCGAACGCAAACAGCGCCAAGCTCGCCCAAGGCGCGTCCGGCTTCGGCACGAAGAAAATCAGCGGAATGGTGGCGAGCAGGAACCGTATAGTCACGAGGAAAAGCGGTGATGCCTCCGTGACCGCATACTTCATGACAATGAAGTTGAAGCCCCACAGCAGCGGCAGGATTACAGCAAGCGTCAGATCTTTGCGCGTCATGGCGATCCGAGCCCGGCGACGGTCGCCGCCATGGCGCTAGCTCCCCTTGTAGACGGGCTTGCGCTTCTCGTTGAAGGCGTTGATGCCCTCCTTGCGATCGTCCGTCGGTACGAGACGATTGTAGGCCTCGAGTTCGTAGGCGTATCCGGACATCCGGTCGAGCTCGGTCGACTTGTCGATCGCCTTTTTCGCCTGCCGCACGGAGATCGGCGCATTCGATGCGATGCGGGCAGCCACGGCGAGCGTGGCCGGCATCAGTTCCGCCGGCGGCAACACCTTGTTGGCAAGCCCCCATACCAAAGCGTCAGCCGCACCAAACGGAAGGCCGGTAAGGATGATCTCTTTCGCGCGGCGCTGCCCGACTGCACGCGGCAGGTTCTGCGTCCCTCCTGCGCCAGGCATGATGCCGAGTGTCACTTCCGTCAGGGCAAAGCGTGCCGTATCTGCCGCGTAGACGAAGTCACAGGCCAACGCGAGTTCGAGGCCACCGGCATAGGCCGCCCCGTTCACGGCCGCGACGATCGGGATAGGGCAATCCATTATCGCCCGGATCGCCTGCTCGATGAGCGCGTGCTGCTCGCGCCAGGCGGCGTCGGTCATGCCTTTCCGTTCCTTGAGGTCGGCGCCGCCGCAAAAGGCGCGCTCACCGGCGCCGGTCATGACCAGACATGCCGCGCTGCTCTCCTTGACGTAAAAGCCCATGAAGCAGTCGCGCAGCTCGCGCATCATGGTCGTATCGAGGGCGTTCGACGCCTCCGGCCGGTTCAACGTAACAACGCCAACCCGGTCGGCCCGGAGCTCGACTTTCAGGGTTACGAATCTGGCGCTGAATGGGTCGAGTTGCATGGGCGCTCGGTCCTGTAGAGTGGGACGTCAAATAATCCGATTATTGCCGGACTGGCATTCCTTGACCTTACTTGCCCGGTCCCGGGGTGGGTGGCAAGTTTCGGCCTCGATGGCTGAAATGCCGTACGACAGACTATGCGGACCGCGGCAGAACGGAGCCTGACCGGCCATGAATACCTCGATGATGCTCAGAACTGTGGCACTACATCTGCCCTACCGGCCGGCCATTACTTCCGAAAGCGGAACGATCGACTACGGCACGTTCGAGCAGCAGGCCGGGGCGATCGCAGGAGCCCTCAGGGACCGGCATGGTCTCGGGCGCGGGGCGCGGGTCGCCATCGTGATGGACAACTGCGGAGAATTCCTGCCGGCGCTCTATGGCATATGGCGGGCCGGCCTCTGTGCGGTTCCGGTCAATTCGAAGCTGCACGCGAAAGAAGTGGCGTGGATCGTCGAAAATTCCGAAACGCGGCTCGTCATCGCCTCGCCCAAGCATGCCGATGCCCTGACAGAGGCCGGTACCGGCAACGTGCCCATCGTCGTCACGGGAAGCGCAGACTGGTTCGCACTCCTGAAGGGAGCGCCGATCGAGGCGATCGAGTCCGGGCCGGAGGAGGACGCCTGGCTCTTCTACACCAGCGGCACCACGGGTCGGCCGAAGGGGGCGGTTCTGTCACATCGCAACATCGTCTTCGCTTGCCACGCGTACTACGCAGACATCGATTTCGTCGACGATCGCGACGTCTACGTGAATGCTGCGCCGCTCTCTCATGGCGCCGGGCTCTATGCCCTGCCCCACATTGCGCGCGGGTCGCATCAGATCGTCCTGCCGGGCTTCGATCCGGAGACCGTGCTGCGAATGTTCGCGACCCACAAGAACGTGTCGATGTTCGCAGCCCCGACGATGATTTCGCGCCTCATCAATCATCCGCTTGCAGGGTCCGTTGACCACGGCGGTCTCAAGACGCTGACGTATGGCGGTGCGCCGATGTACGTCTCCGATCTCAAGAGGGCGATTGCCATCTTCGGACCTCGCTTTTTCCAGCTCTACGGGCAGGGCGAGTCGCCCATGACAATCAGTGGCCTCACCAAGCGGCTGCACGGGGATTTCGATCACCCGAAGTACGAGCAGAGACTGGCGAGTGCGGGGGTTGCGCGCACCGGATGCCTGTTCCGCATCGTCGATGAGGACGGACGCGAACTGCCGCGCGGCGAAGTCGGTGAAATCATCACCCGGAGTGACTGTGTGATGACGGGATACTGGAAAAATCCGGAGGCGAACGCGAAGTCGCTGAGGAACGGCTGGCTGTGGACCGGCGATCTCGGCGCGGTCGACGAAGATGGCTTTCTCACTCTCAAGGATCGCTCGAAGGACATGATCATTTCGGGTGGCTCGAACATCTATCCGCGCGAGATCGAGGACCTTCTACTTACACACAGCGGTGTGCTCGAGTGCGCCGTCGTGTCGCGACCGCATGCGGACTGGGGCGAGGAAGTCATCGCATTCGTCGTCGCGCGTCCCGGCGCTGCGGGCGTCGATGCTGCCGCACTGGACCGGCTCTGCCTCGACAACATCGCGCGTTTCAAGCGGCCGAAGGGCTATCGGTTCGTCGACACACTGCCGAAGAACAACTACGGAAAGATCCTGAAAACGGATCTCCGCGAAAAGCTGAAGGCGGAATCCGGGAAATCCTGATCTCACAGTGCAGTGAACATTGATGTATCACCGCCACGCAGACGCGAGCGGGGAAGAATGGAGAGGACAATGCTTCTCGGAGCCGTAGCAGACGATCTTACGGGAGCGACCGATCTGGCGCTCATGCTGACGCGCGCCGGCATGAAGACGGTCCAGGTCATGGAGGTTCCGAGGGATCCCGCCATCTTCCGGGACTTCGATGCTGTCGTCGTCGCGCTCAAGACGCGGACGTGTCCGGCAAAGGAAGCAATCGAGCTGTCGCTTGCGAGCGCGGAAGCGCTGCTGGCGGCAGGCGCCCGGCAGATATTCTTCAAGTATTGCTCGACATTCGACAGCACGGATGAAGGAAACATCGGGCCGGTTGCCGACGCCCTCGCCGACAGGCTCGGCGCCGATCTCGCCATCGCGTGTCCCGCGTTCCCCACCAACAAGCGGACGATCTACATGGGGCATCTTTTCGTCGGAGAGCTCCTGCTCTCCGACAGCCCGATGAAGGATCACCCGCTGACGCCGATGCGGGACGCGTCGCTCGTGCGCGTGCTCGGGCGGCAAACGCAGCGCAAGGTCGGCCTTGTCAAATTCGATACGGTTCGTCGTGGTGCGGACGCAATTCGCAGCGACTTCAAGGCCGCAATCGCGCGGGGCGAGCGCTACGTCATCGTCGATGCGCTCACCGACGACGATCTGATGGCGATCGGGCGTGCCTGCCGTGACATGAAACTCATTACGGGCGGATCAGGCGTCGCCCTCGGCCTGCCTCAGAATTTCGTCGAAGACGGCTCGATGGTCGCAAAGCCATCGCCGTCGACCATGCAAGCGGCGGCAGGCAGAGCCGCGATCCTCGCTGGTTCGTGTTCGGAAGCTACCCGCGGGCAGGTCGCGTCTGCCATCACAGCCGGCATTCCCGCATTCAAGGTCGATCCGGCGGGCATCGTGGCCGGTCGGTTCACCGCAGATGGCATCGTGAATTGGGCAACTCAGCATGGCGCTGACGGCCCGGTGCTCGTCTATTCGTCGGCCGACCCGATGGACGTCCGCGCGGCACAGGCGAGCCTCGGGCGCGAGAAGGCCGGGCACGTCGTCGAGCAATTGCTGGCAGAGGTCGCACGTCGCCTGGTTGCGGGCGGGGTCACGCGTCTCCTCGTCGCCGGAGGCGAAACGTCCGGTGCGGTCGTGCAGGGGCTCGGGGTAACGACGCTCGAGATCGGGCCGGAAATCGATCCGGGCGTTCCATGGACACGTGCCGTTGGCCGGGATCTGGTGCTGGCACTAAAGAGTGGAAACTTCGGTACACCCGACTTCTTCATCAAGGCGTGGGGGCGGCTGTCGTGAGCGGCGTAGTTCGGCTGCGAGAGGATCTGGTCAGGACGGCAGCATCGCTCTATGAGCGTGGGCTCACGCACGGTTCGACCGGAAACATCTCGATCCGCCTTCCAGACGGCGGGTGGCTAATGACACCGACAGGATCGTCGCTCGGCACTCTCGATCCCGCCCGACTGTCCGAGCTCGACGCGACCGGGAGGCATGTCGCCGGCGACAAGCCGACAAAAGAGGCGTTCCTGCACACGGTGATGTACGACAAGCGACGGGATACCGGCGCGGTCGTGCACCTGCACTCCACACATTCGGTCGCGGTAAGCTGTCTTTCGGGGTTAAATCCAGCCTGCGTTCTTCCACCCATCACCGCTTATTCGGTCATGCGAGTCGGGGCACTCGCACTGGCTCCGTATTTTCCGCCCGGTGACGAGAAGCTGGCCGACGCGGTCGCTGCACTTGCATCTCAGCATCACGCGATACTTCTGGCGAACCACGGACCAGTTGTGGCCGGTCGCACGCTCGCGGCTGCGACGGATGCGATCGAGGAACTGGAAGAAACTGCGCGGCTCTATCTGATGCTACGTGGCGAAAAGCTGAACCTGCTCACGAACGAGCAGGTCGAAGAAATCAAAAGGCGCTTTCCGGTTTGAGCCGGGATCGAAGGAGGACAGACATGCAAAACGGTTACAATCTCACGGGGCGCATCGGCGTCATTACAGGCGGCGCCCAGGGCATCGGCAAGGCCACGGCACAGCGCTTCATCGCGTCCGGTGCCAAGGTCGCGCTCTGGGACATGGACAAGGCACTCGCCGAGGAAACCGCAAAGGCCCTGGGTGCTGGAACTATCGCGGTGCAGTGTGACGTGACCGACGAAACCTCTGTCGCAGCGGCGCGCGATGCGACATTGAAGGCGTTCGGCCGGATCGACATCCTCGTCAACAATGCCGGGATCGCCGGCCCGACCACGAAACTGTGGGAGGTCAAGCTCGCCGACCTGCGCAAGACCATGCAAGTCAATCTCGAGGGTCCCTTCAATTGCTGCAAGGCCGTCGTGCCGGGCATGATCAAACAGAACTACGGCCGGATCGTGAATGTCGCCTCCATCGCCGGCAAGGAAGGCAATCCAAATGCTTCGGCCTATTCGGCGTCGAAGGCTGCTGTCATCGGTCTCACCAAATCACTCGGCAAGGAACTTGCCGGCTACGACATCTCTGTAAACGCTGTCACGCCTGCTGCCGCCAAGACCGCGATCTTCGACCAGATCACGCAGGAACACATCGATTTCATGCTGTCGAAAATTCCGCGCGCCCGGTTCGTCACCGTCGAAGAAGTTGCGGCGCTGATCACTTTTGCTTCCTCGTCGGACTGCTCCTTCACGACGGGGCAGGTTCTCGACATCTCCGGCGGTCGCGCGACTTACTAGTGGCGCGCGATGACTCCCCTCGCGGGGAGCCGGCCGATGCGCGCGCAAAACAGTAGACGGGCCGTTCCAAATCCAACGCGCGACGACTCCCCTCGCGGGGAGCCGGCCGCTGCGCGCGCAAAACAGTAGACGGGCCGTTCCCAATCCAGCGCGCGACGACTCCCCTCGCGGGGAGCCGGCCGCTGCGCGCGTAGAACAGTAGACGGGTGGCTCCGGAACGAGCGCGCGAGAACTTCCAGCCAACGAGGAGCGCCTTCAGCGATCTTTACGGCGTCCGGTTGCTGCATCGACATCCTCGATCTGCAACCGGCGACCTGTATCGAGTAATTCCGACATGTAAGTCTCGTAACTCACGCCGGCGGCTTCGGCCCGGGCGACACGGAATTTCAGGATCGGCATCGGCGGGGTCTTCCATGCCTCGCGGTGCGCCTTTTTCCAGCAGTGGCGACGGACCAGATATCCCGGCTCTTCGTCGAGGGGCGGCCCGCCGTTATGTCCGACTCCGGCGACGGACGAGCCCAACCCCCAGCGCAATATCGGCTCGGGGAACTTCAGGCCCTCATGCCGGCGACGACGCGCCATCATGTCTCGATCGTAGCGGTCACCCATTTTGCGATCCGTCCGACAGGAACCGCCCTGACAGGCTCGCTAATGCTAGCAGGTTGGCGAATGCACGGCCTTTCGTGTCTGACGTGCGCTTGCCAACAAATTCGGCAAACTGCCTAACGGGCGAGCATTCTTATCAGGCCGCACCCCATACGATCGCCAGATAGCGAGCTGCCTTTCCGATCGCCACGAGAGGGAAGAAGATCTTCAGCGGGACGCCGAGCAGGCCAGCAACAAAGGTCAGCGGGTCGCCCACGATGGGCACCCACGAGAACAGCAGCGACCAGGTCCCCCAGCGCAAAAACCGCTCGCGAGCCGCCGCAATTGTCGCAGGCTTCAATGGAGTCCAGGAGCCGTCGTAACGCGCGAGCCTTGTGCCGAGCCACCAATTCAGGAGTGCGCCAGCTACGTTGCCGACCGTCGCAGCCAAGAACAGGCCGCCCGGGTTGAGCTGGCCTTGTGTAATGCCTGCCCAGAGCCCTGCTTCGGACGACAGCGGTAGCAACGTGGCAGCGAGAAAGGCCCATAGAGCCAGGCCGACATATGGCGCAACGTCCGGCAGGGTCACGCGCCGCCTCCTGCCGAGACGGCCTTATTCCGGAGCGGTCTCTTCATGGTTGGGGAGCGGCGGGCGGCGGCTCGAGGCGCGGAAAATCGAGTGTACCACGAACAGCCAGACTGACACGGTCCGGTTCCGCGCCGGGTCGCTGCGATCGAGTGGCGGATTTCGACGCCGGCAACGCCGGAGCGGTCACTATCTGTGCGTCGATCACTCTCGTTTCCCGATCGATGGAGCCAGTCAGGGAGGTCCGCATTCCCTTGTCCAGCACCGCAGCCCGCTCGATCATAATGCGATCACCCTGAACCTGACACCGGACGTCCAGCTCTTCCACCCGCGTCCCGGTCAAAAGCGTTTTCCACTCTTTCGATCCCATCTCGCTCGTGGATCTGGCGACAGATCGAAGCATGCCGGTATTGAGCGGTATCGTGACGGCTTCATTGGATTTCAGAGATAAACGGCCTCGTGCGCCGTCGAGGAGCGCGCCCAACGTGTCGCCAGTGCCGGCGAGTTCAACCGTGCCGGTGGTGCGCCCGATGATACGAGCATCGAGGGACAGTGCACGCGCCAGCCAGGCGGTGTCGGTTGTCTCGAACCGGCTTCTGATCGAATACGTCGGAGAGCTCCCGGTCATATCGGCATCGAGTTGCACTGTGCCCTTCAATGCCTGAAGTTCAAGTTCGGCGATATTCGCATTTACCCTGCCCTTACGGATGGCAAGTGTCGCACTGCCCTTCCCGATCAGGGATTCACCGGCAAAAAGCTGATGTGCGGACAGGCGGACATCAGCGTCGACCAATGAAGCGAGCGGAAAATGCATCGCCGTTGCCGCCCAGGGCTGCGGGGCAGAGCCACCACTCGCCGTCGACTTGAGCGATCCGATGTAAGGCGCAAGATCGAGGCGAGCGAGCGACATAGTGCCTTCGATCATCGGGCGGTCCTCCCGCACGGAGAGTACCACTGCCCCCGTTGCAGACTGGTCGCCCACACGCAGGGTGGCGTCGTCGGATGTGATGTGTCGGTCACGCCAGACGATCGATCCGGAAAACGCCACCGGATCGATCTTCTGAACCGAAGGCCCGGCGAAGCCGAAGGCCCGCAGCACCTTGAGCGGGTCGGTCGCTGTCACATGGAGTTCACCGACTGCGGCAGTCGTTGTACTTGCGAAAACCATCTGGCCATCGAACGAGAGAGACGATTTTCCCGACTTCATTGTCACTTTTGTAAACGGCCCGAACGCGTCCGCCGGCCGGGTTCCAAGGCCGATCCGTTCGCCGATCTTTCGCGGTTCGAAATTGACGGCCGCCCAATGGCCTACGGCGACCGAGATCTCGACGTCTTCTCCGGCGAACACGAAGCGACCGGATGACGTCACCGGCCCGGTGCGACGCGGCGTCAGATCAAGGTTCAGATCTGTAATCTCGACGCCCTCATGGCCATTCCAGCGGATCAGGGCAGACGACGACAGGATGCGGACACGGTCGAAACCGAGGGCGGCAAGTTGCGGGTAGAGTGATTGTGTCAACGCGATGTTTCGCGTGGCATCACTTCCGGATTTGCCGTCATCGGACGCCCGACCGGATGTCGATGACAAGTCAACCTCGAAGCGGGCGGACTCCAGGATCAGCATCCGCGACCCGACTGCGGAGCGCGGCCCCGCAACCAGCCGTCCGGACAGGAGCGCGATCGATGGGGTCGAACTCAGCTGTATGGGCTCGGAAACGAAAATCACGTCCGACGATGCGGCAGTTACCGGGGTGGATATCGGTGCCCGCGAGTGGAAAGATGGAAAGGCCAAAGGCAGGAGTCCAGCCACCAGCAAAGCAAACGCCCCGACCAGCGCGGCAACGGCCGCGTAGCGCTTAATCGGTCGCAAATCTCGTTTTGCAGGCTTCACGCCAATCCATACCTTGCAACACGGCGCCAGCGCGCTCGCTGCACTTCGGCCCTCTCAATAGCAGTTCGAAACGACACTGTCGCGTTTTGCTTGGGTGAATTTGATCCCCATTACAGAGCGACTTGCTCGGAAGGGAGCCCCCGTGGCATGACGCGCAATGCGGAGTTAAATCAACCTGACATGGCAGGATCGGGTCGGCCCGAGTCAAGGCCGCGGCGGGGCGGAGACAACACCGGCTACTCTCGGGGATTGCCCAACAATGCTCATGATAGGATGGCAGGAATGGGTGGCACTCCCGGAACTCGACCTCGTGGCACTGAAGGCAAAGGCCGACACGGGTGCTAAGACAAGCGCCCTGCACGCCGAGAACGTGCAGTTTGAGAAAGTTGATACGGAAACCTTCGTTACCTTCGACGTCACACCCTCCCGCAGACGTCCCGGGCTCGTCATCAATGTCCGAGCGCCGCTGATCGACTTGCGCGACGTGACCAGTTCCAACGGAACGGTCGAGCGGCGACCGGTGATCGCCACCATTCTGGAAGTCGGACCTCATCGTGCCAGCGTCGACATCACTCTGACCAACCGGAGTGACATGACGTCACGGATGCTGATCGGGCGACAGGCCCTCGCCGCGCTTGGTTTATGCGTGGACCCTTCGGCGACCTTCCTGATGCCCAAGCTCGGCTACAAGGCCTATCCCAACTGGAGACGGTCAGGTTCTGCCCTGCCGCGCCGCAGCAACGCCCCCTGAAGGACATGAGTTTGGGCGCCGGAACGCACCACGGCGCATCGGGCATGCAGGCTCACCTGTCCTGCAATGACCGGTCCGGAGGCCGCTCGGATTGCAAGTTGGGAGAAGTTGGGATTTAGTTCAGCCAACTCTGACGTAAAGGGAAGGAAACATCATGACCGACGCCGTCATCGTCTCGACCGCTCGAACAGGCCTCGCCAAATCCTGGCGCGGTGCGCTCAATGCCACGCACGGCGCGTCGATGGGCGGGCACGTGGTCAAACACGCGATGGAGCGGGCCAAGGTCGAGCCGGGTGAGATCGAGGATGTGATCGTCGGCTGTGCCAATCCCGAAGGGGCAACCGGCTGGAACATTGCCCGACAGGTCGCGCTCGCGGCGGGTTGTCCAGTCGGGGTATCGGGGCTCACGGTCAACAGGTTCTGCTCGTCGGGGCTGCAGACAATCGCACTTGCGGCTCAGCGCGTCCAGGCAGGCGAAGGCGACATCTATGCCGCTGGCGGGCTCGAAAGCATCAGCCTCGTGCAGAATGAAATGAACCGGAAAAACTTCAAGGACGCCGCGCTCGAAAAGAAGATTCCGGCGATCTACTGGCCGATGCTGCAGACGGCGGAGACTGTGGCGAAGCGATACAACATCGGCCGTGAGGTGCAGGATCGTTATGGCGTCGAGAGCCAGGCGCGTGCGGCTGCCGCCAAGCAGGGCGGCAAATTCAACGACGAAATCGTACCGTTCACGACCATGATGACGAAGGCGGAAATGAACGAGAAGAAGGAGATCGTCCGCACCTGGCAGGAAGAGGTCACGCTCAAGGACGACGAAGGAATTCGGGCCGACACCACCTATGAGGGCGTGGCGAAGATCAAGCCGGCGATCGATGGCGGCGTCGTTTCTGCAGGCAATGCATCGCAATTCTCGGATGGCGCGAGCATGTCGATAATCATGAGCGGGGCGCAGGCCGCGAAGCGGGGCCTGAAACCGCTCGGCATCTACAAGGGCTTCGCCGTCGCCGGCTGCGAGCCCGATGAAATGGGGATTGGTCCGATCTATGCCGTGCCCAAACTGCTCAAACGGGCCGGGCTCAAGGTGGAAGACATCGATCTCTGGGAGCTCAACGAGGCGTTCGCGGTTCAGGTGCTCTATTGCCGGGACAAGCTCGGGATCCCGGCCGACCGGCTCAACGTCAACGGTGGCGCAATCGCCGTCGGGCACCCTTACGGGATGAGCGGGGCACGTCTCGTTGGGCATGCCCTGATCGAGGGCCGTCGTCGCAAGGCCAAGAACGTCGTGGTGACGATGTGCATCGGCGGTGGCATGGGTGCAGCCGGATTGTTCGAAGTCGTCCAATAATCAGAAGTGGACCGATACGCGGGAGGAGCGCGCCTCCTTTCGCCCACCTTTTTTGTCGCTGGAGCGATCATGGACCTCAGATTCACGCCCGAAGAGAACGCGTTCCGGCAGGAGCTGCGCGACTACTTCCTGACGGAAATTCCGTCATCGATCCGGAAAAAAATCGCGGTCGGCGAGCATCTCGCCAAAGCGGACATGGTCGAAAGCTGCCGACTGCTCGCCAAAAAGAAGTGGGTCGCCCCGCTGTGGCCCGTCGAATGGGGTGGACCGGGGTGGACGCCGATCCAGCAGTACATTTTCGGCGAGGAAGTGCAGGCGTGCTCGGTACCGCAACCGCTGCCCTTCAACTACTCGATGTGTGGTCCGGTGGTCATCGCGTTCGGCACGGAAGCGCAAAAGAAGAAGTTCCTGCCGCCGATGTACAATATGGATCACTGGTGGTGTCAGGGCTTTTCGGAGCCGGGCGCAGGGTCGGATCTCGCTGGCCTCAAGACGAGTGCGGTCCGTGACGGTGACAGCTACGTCATCAACGGGCAAAAGACGTGGACGACGCTCGCGCAGTACGCCGACTGGTGCTTCGTGCTGGCCAGGACCGATCCAAATGCAAAGAAACAGCTCGGTATCTCCTTTATCCTCGTGGATATGAAGACGCCCGGCATCACGGTCCGTCCGATCGTGACGATCGACGGCGGTCGCGAGGTCAACGAGGTCTTCTTCGACAACGTGCGGGTGCCGGCGGAGAACCTGATCGGTCAGGAAAATCGCGGTTGGGACTGCGCAAAGTTCCTGCTCGGGAACGAGCGGACGGGTATTGCCCGTGTCGGCCTGTCGAAACAGCGCCTCGGACGGGTGAAGCAGCTCGCAGCAAAGGTGATGGCCGGCGAGAGGCCGCTGATCGAAGACGAGCGGTTCAGAGAGAAGATGGCTGCGGTCGAGGTCGAACTCAAGGCGCTTGAGATGACGCAGCTGCGCGTTCTTGCCGAGGACAGCAAGCGCCGCTCGAACCAGCCGAACCCGGCCTCGTCGATCCTGAAAATAAAGGGTTCCGAAATCCAGCAGGCGACGACCGAGCTGCTTCTCGAAGTCGCCGGCCCGCTCGCCCTCCCCTACCACGAGGAGCAGGCTGAATTCGGCACCGACGAGCATTGGGCGGCACCGGCCGCGCCGCAGTATTTCAACTTCCGCAAGGTGTCGATCTACGGCGGCTCGAACGAAATCCAGCGCGGCATCATTGCCAAGGCCGTTCTCGGCTTCTGATCGAAAGTGCGGGACCGATGGACCTCGGCACGTGGATAGCATTCGTGGCGGCGACGAGCATCCTGCTCGTCATTCCCGGCCCGACCATCCTGCTCGTCGTTTCGTACGCGCTCGGGCAGGGCTGGCGTGCGGCAGCGCCCACCGCCGTGGGCGTGGCGCTCGGTGACTTCACAGCGATGGTCGCGTCACTCGCAGGCCTCGGAGCGCTGCTCGTCACGTCCGCCGGATTGTTCACAGCCCTCAAATGGATCGGCGCTGCCTATCTCGTCTATCTCGGGATCCAGCTGTTCCGTGCAGACGCCACACTCGAGGTGGAGGCGCGTACCGGTGCGACAGGTCCGGTGCGCATGGCGCTACATTCCTGGATCGTGACCGCTCTGAACCCAAAGAGCCTCACGTTCTTCATCGCGTTCGTGCCGCAATTTCTGGATCCCGCTCGGCCGCTTTTGCCGCAGGCGTCGATCGTGGTCGCCACATTCGTCGTCCTGGCATTCGTGAACGCCTTCGGCTACGCGCTTCTCGCCTCTCGCGCCAGAACTGTCGTCCGCTCGGACAGGAGCATCCGCATACTCAATCGTGCCGGCGGCAGTGCGCTCGTCACGGCAGGACTTGTCGCCGCTCTCGCGCGACCGCAGACCCAATAAATCAACCCGAGACCAACGAACGGACCAGACCATGGATTTCGATCTTTCCGACGATCAGGCCCAGATCAAGGACAGCGTCGACCGCATGCTCGCCGCCGCATATTCAGATCTGCGGACACGGGAGGCCGCGCAAAAAAGTGCGAAAGGGTACTCGGAGTCGAACTGGGCGAAATTCGCCGAACTCGGGCTCACCGGCATTCCGTTTTCGGAAGAGCATGGCGGGCTCGGCGCGGGCCTCGTCGAGACGATGCTGGTTATGGATGCCATCGGCCGCAATCTCGCGATCGAGCCGTATCTCTCGACGATCGTCCTCGGCGGCGGCGTGCTCAGGCATGCAGCGCAGGAGGCGATCAACGCACGCATCATTCCGGAGATCATCGCCGGGACGCATACACTTGCGTTGGCGACCCAGGAACGGCAGTCGCGGTTCGATCTCGGCGATGTGGCCTCGACGGCAACCGCTGATGGCGATGGCTATCTGCTGGCCGGCGAAAAGCTCGCCGTGCTCGGCGCGGACAGCGCGGACTCCATCATCGTCTCGGCGCGGATTTCCGGGGGGCAGCGGGACCGTTCGGGGATCGGGCTGTTTCTCGTAGACGGTAGCGCCGCCGGGCTATCACGGAAGGGCGGGCCAACACAGGACGGCTTTCGGTCAGCAGATATCAGGCTGACCAACGTACGGGTTCCCGGCTCGCACGTTCTCGTCGGAAATGGTGGTGGCGGACTGGCTGTCCTCGAACGCGTTCGTGACGAGGCCATAGCGGCGCTCAGTGCAGAAGCAGTCGGAGCCATGTCAGCGCTTCACGAACTGACGGTCGACTACCTCAAGACGCGAAAGCAGTTCGGCGTGCCGATCGGCTCGTTCCAGGTGCTGCAGCACCGGGCGGTCGATATGTTCACGCATCTCGAGCAGGCGCGCTCGATGGCGTATTTCGCAACGATGATGGCGGCAGAGCCTGATGCAATGGAGCGGCGCAAGGCGATTGCCGCGGTGAAGGTCCAGATCGGTCGCAGCGCAAAGTTCATCGGCGAGGAGGCGATCCAGCTTCATGGTGGCATAGGAATGACCATGGAGTACAAGGCCGGGCACTACTTCAAACGGCTGACGATGATCGACATGGCGTTCGGAAACGCCGATCATCACCTCCGGGACCTGGCTCGTCTCGGCGGGCTGGTGCCCGCTGCGGCGTAACGGCGCTCGCGCTCGCCGGCGCCGAGCCGGCGGCGCAATGCGAGCTGACG
>ERZ761609.449-NODE-449-length-48232-cov-39.042821_pt1 | contig 48232 bp, 38 predicted proteins | sample MGYA00511163_ERZ761609 | MGnify/ENA primary metagenome ERZ761609 (study PRJEB28899, sample SAMN02445070) | bioreactor sludge metagenome | biome: EBPR sludge | place: Australia: Brisbane, Thorneside Wastewater Treatment Plant | collected 2011-12-16 ... | reverse complement strand
AGTTTGGTGTCCGTTTTCGATTTTGGGCAGTTCAGATTTGGTAAATTTTGCCTGAGGTGTAATACTCCCCTTTAAAACACTCTTGGCGCTCTCCTTTGGGTAGAGACCGCCAAGAGTGTTTCACGATGAAACGGTGTGCCGAGGGGGAGATTTGAACTCCCGACCAAGGGCTTATGAGTTAGCCTCACAATGGACAATGTTTTTTGCCCGTATATGTGAGGAAAACCCCTTGTTTTGAAGCACTCTTGCCTATATATGGCGGTGTTTTTGATGATTATCAACTTTGATAATCCCCTGCACATCAAAATGCAGGTAAATTGATAATATAATAAGGTTCTATTTTCGTCAACTGTATGATAAATTTAATGACAGAAAAATGTTATCCTATGTCATTAAAAACAGGTCTTGTATTAAGCGATACCTATAAAATAGTCTCACTAATTGGTGAGGGCGGTTATGGAAGTGTATATAAAGCTTGGAATTTGGTGAGGGGTGATTTTTGTACGATAAAACAGTACTCAAGTGTTACATCACAAAGTTTGGATCAGTATCAACTGGAGGCTGAAATACTAAAGGATGTAAATCATCCATGCCTTCCTAAAGTATTGGGCTATTTTTTGTATGAAGATAATTTCATGTTGGTTACCGAATATGTAGAAGGAATTGACCTGAAAAAAGTAGTTAGTAAAAACGGACCTATGTTGGCAGAACAAGCCTGTGCAATCATAAAACAAGTTGGGCTAGCCTTAGATTATTTACATACTGAATTTATCTACCCACTTTTGCATAGAGATGTGAAACCTTCAAATATTATCTTGAGGGGGGATGGAGGGGTAACCTTGATTGATTTTGGCTTGATGAAATTTGATCGTGGTCAATTTACTACAACGGCGGCTCGTTCGGTTACAACTGGCTTTTCCCCGATTGAGCAATATAGCCAAGAAGAACAATTAAGAACTGATGTGCGTTCAGATGTGTATTCTTTAGGTGCTACACTATTTTTTTTGCTAACTGTCGAAAATCCTCAAGAAAGTATTGCACGCTCATGGAAGGACCTTTTTGGTACAGCCATTAAGCAAAGAAGCGATATCCCAAAGAGTCTTGTCAAAGTAATCTCAAAATCAATGGCTGTTTTGCAAGATAAACGTTATCCAAACGTTCGAGAGTTTATTAATGCTATTGATGGGTACCTTGAAGTAAATAGTATAAAACCTAATAGCGCTCTAGGTTTAGAAGGCTTTGAAATAAGATCTGATTTTGAAAATTATGACGAGATTAGTTTAGAAAATTTTATTAAACCGGAAGATACTTCAAAAAACGAAATATCTTCTAAACATTCAGAGAGTGAATACAGTCTAATTTTAAGTTCAGTCAAAGATAAAGACTCAGGGTTCTCTTTTCTTAAGAGAGAAAGGTCTCCAAGCGGCAAAGTATTCGTTAAGTTGAGTTTGCCAAATGATTTAAAAGAGGTTATTATTAGAAAATCTTACTGGAAATTCCCAGAAGATCATTTTGATGGAGAAAACGTTCAATCTTTATCGGTTAAAGAGGGTTTTTGTGAGCTTGTGGATCAGGTCCATACAGGTCCAGTCTATTATACTTTTTTTGGGAAATACAAAAATAAAAGGAAAGCTATTGTTACACGAGAAATTGCTAGGATAGATTTATAACTTCATAAAAGGGAGAATGCTATGACTGTATTTGAGAAAGTTCAATGCCCTCGTTGTGGAGCATTACGAAACCCTAATCTTTCGATTCCTTGTGACTTATGCAAGGCAAGGAATATTCCCTTTCTAGGATATCAATATGGGTTGGAACTTTCTTTTATATGGAAGATACTGGCAGTTTTGTTCTTTATTGTTTTGTGCGCATTTATTGTTGGGGCAATTGCTGTTTTTGTTTGGGTGGTTGGATTGCAATCAGCCAGTTTGGATTTAGCCGAAATCTATAAAATTATTTTCCTATAAAATAGTTAAATCCGATTGTTATGGAAAGGGAAAAATAAATGTCAAGGGATTTTTCGTTTAACCCGCGAGTTGCCGCTGTCGTTTTATTAGTAGTAACTGTAATTGTATTTGTCTGCATTGTTTTGTACTCGTATGGTGATAGAGTTTTTAGTAATCTTGCAGTTGCAACACGAACTGCAAGGTCTGAGTTGGAAGTATTTGCATCTGAAACTTCTCAGGTATCGACAGTTTCTGCCAATGCAACAAATGTTGCTGCAACTTCAACTCAATTGGCTATGCCTACAGCAACATTCACCCCCACTCAGACGCCTACGTTCACCCCTCCCCCAGAACTTTCGAGTTGTAAGCTTACCTTGAAACAGGGAGTCTCAATTTATCAAGGTCCTAGTAAGGGCTATCCTTTTATCAAGACGATTTCGGAAGATAGTGTAATTGTATTAGCTGAAGCAAAAAATATTGGATGGGTAAAGATCGAACCTGTAAGTGAAAAGTTTTTATGGGTTTCTAAAAATGATTTTCTGAAAAGTAATGATTGCTTCCCAAAAGTGGTGGATCTTGCATATTTGATGGGGTGGAGTGTAGATCAAAAATTAGTATTTCAGGAAGATTTTTCATCTATAATTCGTTGGGTAGATAGCAAAGAGAATTTTGCCGAAATTAGCAAAGGTACTCCAACCCTTATTTTAAATCCTAATGAAGTTATTACCCTGGAACCGAGTCAATCACTTGGGTATATGGAAAATTTCTCTATATATACATCCTTCTATAGAGAAGCAAATGGTTATTTGGGATTGCGTTTTTGGAGCGATGGCGAAAAATATTACGAAATCCGTGTCACATATAACTGTGATTTTGAACTATATGACCATGCCGGTAAATTGGTCTTACCTGCTCGGAATGCTGGAAGTGTGGATTGTTTAGGAGGAACTACAAACTTTTTATCAGTTATTGCCAGCGGTAAAAACCTTCGTCTTAGCCTTAATGGATTAAATTCCATTGATTTTCCAATAGAACCTATTTACACAGGGGATTCCTTTAGCTTTACAACGAGCGCTAGTAAAATTAATCTTGAATATGTGGTGATTACAAAACCATAAGGAGAATAACATTATGTCTGATGGGAATCATAATTCAAATACTGATATCGCCTTATGGGGAGTAACTGGTTCTGGAAAAACATGGTTGATTCATGCCTTAGCAAGAGAGTTAGCTTGGTACACAGATAAAGATCCTGACTTTTCTTACTCATTAAAAGACTCAGAAGATCAATACATTCGTTCCTTACATGCACCGACTGCTGAAAAAATAGCTGCTACTTTAGAAGGAGAAGATCACTTGTGGATTTTCGAAAGAAAAGCGAAGGAAAATAAAACTTCCCGCTCTCATCAAGTTAGTTCTCATGCTCACCAGATATTGATTCATGATAACCCTGGTAAGGATCTGAAAGACGCATTAGACGAATATGCTCCTGATAATGATAGTATGGTGTCGCGAATTTTAAAATTATCACGTAATATTATTATTTTGTTGGATCCTACTACATTGCCAGATCCTAAAAATGAAAAAAGTGTTTCCTCAAGTGAGAATATTTTTAGCAAGACCGATTACGAACGCCTTATTGGAACATTGGTGGATATTGTTACTTCTAATAATACTAATGTTAGGTTAGCTGTATGTGTGAGTAAGGCAGACACAATAAAAATTCACCTGCCAACTGATGAATATGTTCGAGTGATGTTTGGCGATGGGGTGATGCGTGCTTTTTCCTCTTCTCGAGTAACAAAACAATTTTTCAGAATATCATCTGTAGGTGTTTTGCGATCTGGTGATGGAAAGAAAAAATCAAATATTGATGATAATTCGACGGGTTTGAAAGATGAGACCAGATGGAATCCAGTAAATGTGGCTGCCCCTTTTTTTTGGCTGTTTGAGTCTATAGAAAAAGAGCGAATTTCTGTTGGCGACTTTTTAGGTGATAGAAAGAAATATTACATTCCTTATCCTCCGCCACGGCAAGTTTGATAAATAGAAACATTTTTGGTGCTTATGTCATTCTCGTCTTTTTCAGAAAGAATAGGTAAGTTAGTCACTAACTTAGATAAGGTGTCTCTTTCAATTTTGGAGCACTATATCAGCCAGTTAACAGGTGATAAAGCAATTGAAACCTTACGGGCTCCTTATGATAGGGAAGAACGTTTGCTTAGGTTTGCCGAGATTCTTTCTGAAGTCGATCAAGAATTGCATGATTTTAGCCCTAAAAACATTTCTTTAAGAGGAGAATCTTACTTAAAGAATATTGTCTTTTCTATTGAAACTTTTGAAAAAGATTTGGACTTTTCTCAATTAGAGAGAAATCTGTTAAGTGCCTTTGTTATAGTGGATGGTAGTAAAGAAGAGCTTCAAAAATATATTCATGAATATTCAATAAAGTTGCGCCAAAAGTTCATTGCATCTAGCCAAGGGGTGGTCCTCGAACGTTTAACTGCGGATTCTTCTATTAAGATTTACGAACAATTGTTGAAGTGGCAGTCAGAAAGCCAGCATAAGACAGATCAACAAACTATTATTTTCGAAAAAATGCTCAAGATTTTTGAAGAGCATTTTGAAGGCAATAAAAAGCTCCAGCTGGTTGAAGTTGTTCAGCAAAAAGAAAAAAAACGTTCGAAAAAGAAGTTGATCATGACAGGACGTAAATTAAAAGTTTTTATTTCGTATGCAAGCGAAGATGAAAGACAAGCACGGGATATATATAGGAACCTCGAGAAGTGTGTAGATCCTTGGTTGGATAAAGAAAAAGTACTCCCAGGTGAAAATTGGGAGATGGCTATATCCAAGGCGATTGATGAATCAGACTTGATGCTGTTTCTGATTTCAAAACATGTCCTTTATAAGGAAGGTTTTTTACAAAAAGAAATTCGGTTGGCTCATGAGCGAATGATGCGAAAACCCGAGGGAGATATTTTTATTATCCCGTTAAGATTAGATGCTACGCGCCTTCCTGATAGTTTAGATAAATTCCAGTGGGTGATTGTAACTGATGATGATTGGAATAATAAGCTGGCAAGAACATTTCAACGTAAGGTCGAGATCCTTAAAGAGCGCATGGTTGATGTTCAGTTTTCAGACAAATGCAATAACTTGCCAATATTGACTGATACTCTATCATCAGCCAAGAAAATGTCTGGCTGTCAGAATTTATTGATGAGTGAATTTATGAGGTGTAAGGGCTTAAGAAGCCATGACTACCTAGCAAAGATTGGTAAAGCTATGAATTATCCGTCTAAGTTGGATGATAATATCTTGGTCGCAAGACGAGAGCTGGTGAATTGGTGTATAGGCGACACTCAAAGGATTGACGAGTTAGTAAAAAAACATTTATTTGATATAGAGTTTCAGGGCGATAAATTTTCAGCAGAGTATATTCTTGTGTTGGGATATTGGCTTGAATGTTCAAAAGATGCATCAGAACTTGAGGAGAAAAAGAAGTTTGTTGAGGAAGAGGTGCAACCATACATGCCAGCCGACCAAAAAAGTACACTTCGAAGAGAATGATGAGAGGGTATATGAGTAAACGCAAAGAATTATTGATGAGTGAATTTATGAGGTGTAAGGGCTTAAGAAGCCATGACTACCTAGCAAAGATTGGTAAAGCTATGAATTATCCGTCTAAGTTGGATGATAATATCTTGGTCGCAAGACGAGAGCTGGTGAATTGGTGTATAGGCGACACTCAAAGGATTGACGAGTTAGTAAAAAAACATTTATTTGATATAGAGTTTCAGGGCGATAAATTTTCAGCAGAGTATATTCTTGTGTTGGGATATTGGCTTGAATGTTCAAAAGATGCATCAGAACTTGAGGAGAAAAAGAAGTTTGTTGAGGAAGAGGTGCAACCATACATGCCAGCCGACCAAAAAAGTACACTTAATAGTCTTTTGAATGTACGTCTCGATGAAGAGACACTAAATGAAGAAGCACTACTGAATCTAAATACAGCGTCAGTTTCTTTGCTTTCGCTTTTTTATGAAGAGGAGAATGGGGTAATAAATACCACAATGCCGTACGCGTTTTATTATGATGGTGTTAGCTACGAAGTATTAGCAGTGAAGTTTAAAGATTATGAAAAAAAACCAATTTTTGAAGATGACACAGTAAGAATGAGGGATTTTATTTCAAAGCCATTAGATGAGATAAATGACAATCCAGAACGTATTGAATTTATTTCAGATTTAGAAAATTTGTTGAAACTTGAGTTTGAGAATTTAGATAATGTAGTGCCGTATCGCGAAGAAAAAAAACTCATTCATTATTTTGAATTTGTCTGTAGACCTTTAGATTCTTTGTCTTTGAATAAACCTGAAATCAATATAGTAGGGGAGAGATTTAAAAGCCAGTATAGTGATCCTGATGTTTTTTGGCGTGACTATAATCGTGACTATAATACGGTAGAGCAACAAATGTTGGATACATGTAACGCTTTTGGGTGCTGTAATGGAGTAGATTTATTAAGTAAGTATCATCTCAAAAGTTTTCGAGACGATGTAGTAACACATGCAGTTGTATTAGTTTCCAGACGAGCTCTTTCTGAAGATGAACGAGACTTAATAATAAATAGAATCCAGTTTGGTCCAAATCTCCCGGAGAGCGTTAAGAATTTTCGAAAAAGATATGAAACGATACCTGTAATATTATTTTGGTCTGATCCTAATACGAGAGTTAAATTAAGAAGTTTTGATAGAGACAGGCGTAGAGCGCTAGCCGGTCAATCAAGTCAATATTCAACTGAGTAGGAGAATAACATGGGTGACAAAAAAACTGCTTGGCATGCATTTACAGGAGTTTGGTTTCGAGATAATGATACTTCTTCATCTAACGGTTATGAGAAGGTCAAAACACCTCCTTGGAGAAATCATTGGCTGAAACGACTGGACGGTAAGCTTGATTCTGCAGCATCAGATAAATTATTGAGTGGTCAAGATTGGGACGATACTTTTCGGCGGGGGAAGAGTTTTGTACTCAATTTAGAGGATGAAGATGATAAACGAGTTGTTGATTTAGTTAATGCGGCTCTATATCTACAACGTCCAATTTTGGTAAAAGGGGATACTGGGGTTGGAAAGTCTTCACTTGCATATGCCATCGCAGCAGAATTAGGACTTGGTCCTGTTATATACTGGCCAATTACCAGTCATTCTACAATAAAAGATGGTTTATATCGCTATGATATTATTCGCCATCTTCAAGAGTCTAAGCCATCTGTGAAACTAAAAGCAGATATTGGCGTATATTTTGCATTGAAACAATTAGGAATTGCGTTTGGACATCGAGGAACTAAGCCAAGAGTATTGCTGATTGATGAAATTGATAAAGCTGACATGGATCTGCCTAATGACTTGTTGCATGTTCTGGAAGAGGGGAAATTCCAGATTGACGAATTAGCGTACCGTAATGACACTTCCCCTGAAATTGCCGATCCAAAAGTCATGTTGGAAGGTAGTGAGGCAGCAATTGATCCAAATGGTTGGGTAACTCGTGGGCACTTTCCTGTTATTGTGATGACCAGTAATCGGGAGCGAGAGTTTCCTGAGCCTTTCTTAAGAAGGTGTATTTCGATTGAATTGAAGAAACCAGGTAAGGAAAAGCTAAACGAAATAGTTAATAGACATTTTAATAACGATATAGCTGATCATGCCGACATTGGTAAGTTGATGCAAAGATTTTTGCTGGAGAATGAAAAAGGACATATCGCAACAGATAGACTTCTTAATGCTATACACATCTATAATGTTTATTATAAATCGCATAAGGTGGGGTTAAATCTTGACAGTAGTTTGGTTGATGAAATACTCGGCGTAATCAACCAAAACAAGAAATAACCTATTTTAAGAGGTATATCATCATGCTCTCAAATTTTGATGAAATTGCAGATGCAATTTGGTTATTATCTCAAATTATGAAGTTTGAGAAGCGTATTGACATATCTAAATATATTCCTGATAGCAATATTGATGCTACTTCTTCTACCATTGCGACAAAAAAAACGCATATTATACCCCCAGTTGAAAAAAAATCATCTGAGCCTCCTGTACGATCAGGAAAGATCGCCTCTGTGACATTTCCTGGCAATAATAAGAAGAGACAGACTGAGGAGGAGTTTATCGATAGTCCTATCGAGTATGCAATTACTTCCCCAAAGCCTATTTCAAGCCTTGATATTCAACGTGTGTTGCGTCCATTAAAGAGAAAAATACCGAGCCGTTCTCTTCCAGTTCAAGTTAATGTTGAAGCAAGTCTTTATCAAATGGCTAAAAATGAACTGACAAATAAAAGAATGGAGAAGGGGAGGGAGCTTAGTAGGATTATTAATCCGTGGCTAAATGTTCCGGTTTTTCAGTTAGGAAAAGAAAAATGGCTTGATTTGATTTTAGTCATTGATTCAACTGGAGAATCGGTAAGTTTCTTTAAGAATAGAATAGCTCTCCTAAGACGAGCTATTATGGAAAGCGGAATTTTTCGGCATGTTTTTGATTATCAGTTGTTTTCCGATAAGGATGGATTTCCAAAATTTCGTGAAATAAATGGGACGCATGAATACCAACTAAAAGAAATATTAGGACCAACAGAGCGTAAGGTATTTTGGGTTGTTTCGGATTGTATTTCAGCTTTTTGGGATAACTGGCAAGTTGATCCAGATGGTTCAACAAAAAGTATTGGGGATGTATTTGACAAAGTTAGTACTTTGTATCCTGCCGCTATTATTCAGCTGATGCCTGAAGATTTGTGGTCTCGTACAGGAATAAGCTTACATGAATTGTGTAAAGTTTGGGCTACTGCTCCATTGACCCCAAACAAGAATTTGCAGACGTCGGTGTTGCAGGATGCTAAAGATGGATTTGCTATACCTGTGTTATCTTTGTCGACTGAGAGATTATCTTCTTGGGTTGATATGATTGCAGGTAAAGTTACAGATAAAGCGGTATTATCTATTTTTTTTAGAAAATCTAAGAGAAAAAGAGATCAACGTCCACTGAATTTTCTGCTTGAGCCTGGAGTGTATGATGCAGCCTTAGAAGCTTTTGAATTGACTGTGCCTCGTCAAGTTCGACTTTATGCTGCTTATTTGTCGGTCTTGCCTCCAGTATCTTTTGAAGAACTTTGGAAGTTAAGTAAAAATATAACCCCAGATCTTTCTGAAGAAGAACTAAGAGAAATAGTTAGCAATCTAATTTCTAGTAGTCTTTTTAGATTTTCTTTAGATACATCGGAACCTAAAGAACGTATTGTTTCTGAGCTTGAAACAACAGATAGAAAATCAATTAGAAATAAGATTCCTTATTCTAAACAGCTTGAAATTATGGCTGAATTCTATGATTATGAAATTGTTCCGAAGTTTTTAGATAGCAATGGAAAAGAAATCGATTTTTGGCTATTTGTATCTGAGCCAATTGAGGTCGCTAACCTTGATAATGACCGAGTGCAAGAAATGTATGATGTATTTCAAAATGTTTTGAAACGGGTGGCAGGGAGGGGCATAGTAAAAGGAGGGACTGCTTCTCCTCAGCGCTCTATAAATAATAAGCCTACGCCGCCAACGAAACCCTCATTGGTTAATAAAATGAAAATAAATCCTGTTAGATCGTATGACCAGACATACTTAAAACTTGAATGTTTTGATATTAGTTTTTGGGGCGAAAAGGGATGCGGAAAAACAAGTACGTTATTATCTATGCCTCGACAAGGCGCATTGGATGGTTTTACTATTAGGCGAGTAGATCATTATGGAAATCTGATTCCATCAAGGCATGTTCATTCTGAAAAACCACCTGTAACAGAAACAGTAGAAGCAGAAGATTATTTGTATTACCTGCATGGACATTCGGGCTTTTCAGGAGATAAATTATTTTGTTTTCATGATTTTCCTGGTAATCAAACAATTGACTTAGTAGATACTGTGGCAAAAGTTTCTTATCGACACTCCAAAGCAATTTTCATGTGTTTAGACGCAAATAAGATACTACCCGAAAGCTCAAATGACAAGAAAACCAGAGATGATTTTTACGATTTTTTGAATTGGCTTGATTTTGAAAACTTACAGCCATACATTGCAATTTGTTTAACAAAAACTGATATGCTGCCACGAAGAAATGAGGAAACGTTCAATAACTTGTCTCTTTGGTCACCATTAGAGAGGTTTTTGGGAGAGCATGCTGTTTCAATATTACGTTCAAGGTCTGCAGAAATCTTTTCATTCTCTTCTTGGGGCACTAAGGGAGTATGGACACCGCGTAGAGTTTTTACCCCTGTTGAAAGTTTTATGAAGAATAAAGGATAAAAATGGGCGAAGAGAGAAAATCTATTCTTGTTTGGGGTACTCATGGAGTAGGTAAAACATCCATGATCAACTCCTTGCCACATGAACTCGAAAAACTTTCAAGGGAAGACGAGTTGATACTTAATCTAACTGTACCTGTAGAAGATAATGAATCCGGACGAGGAATGCGATTTAGAACAGTTTATAAGAAGCTTGATTCAACTCAATTTCATGATCCTGTGAGTTGGGACTTGAATATAATACCAGTTAAAACTCCCCAAAGTGCAAAGAAATACAACTTGATTTTTATCGACGATAAAGGGGATGAAATGCGGGCGGCAGTGGATAAGACCAGTGATGTGTCGCCAGATAATAATCTGATTCGAAATTATCTTGAACGTCAATCAAAGGGAGTGATTGCTCTGTTTGAGTATAATGAAATTTTATTGAATGATTCTAAATTGAAATATGAGAATGCAGATTTGCTTATAAATTTAATAGATGTATTGGCGTCAAGAGAAGATGAGGTCTCTTTGGCAATTTGTATTAATAAGATTGACCGAACGCGGCAGCGCTGGAAAGATCCAAAGGTATTCTTTGAAATTATATTTGAAAATAATTGGACTACTATTTTGAGCGTTATAAGAGCATCTAAAAATAAAAAATTGAAAATAGGATTTTTTGTGACTTCTATGGTGGGGTATGTTAGGAATATGCAAGGTGACACAGTTCCTAATTTTTCCAAGGATGACGTAATAGATGGAAACATCCTTCGTCCGTGGAATGTTGCTGCCCCAATATTTTGGATGCTTGGGAGTATAGAAGGTTCGTCAACTAGTAATAATTGGTTTGTAAATTATTTCAGTCCAGACGATAAAAAGAATATAGTGTTCCCTCAGCCTTTCTTCTAAATTTAATTGTAAGTAAAATCGAGATCATGAATAATCCGCTTGAAAAATATTTCATTGACTATGTAGAACTAGGGAAAATCTATACAGATCATGATTCTACTGATTTTTATACTCTAGATTATTCTAGAGATGAAATTTTAGTTAAGGCTGGGGAACGTTGTAGATATTTCGTTTCCAATGGATTGAAGTATCCTGATCCGCCTGATAAAACACCTTTTTCCAAAATCACCCCGAATTTGTCGTGCTGTTTTTTGAAAGTAAGGAATCCTCAGATTACAAAAGAGGAGGTCTATTATTATTTATTTGTTCAAATTCAGCGTCGTGGTGAAGGAGATTATTCTAGGCGTCTAGGAAATAGCCCGCGTGTAAACCGTTCTTTTAATCATCTTAGATTTGTGCAATTAGAGAGTTCTTATAAAGATTTTTTTTCAGCAGATATTTTAGAGTCTTACTTGAGTAAGGGGTATAGAGTATTTTCTGAAATTTTGTATGTTAACAAAGAAGGTAATTTGAGTATGGGTGAAGACCTCAATGCTCTAAGAGATTATTTGCCTAATTCTAGTGGGTCTGTAGTCGATACTTTTTTTGATCCGTCTCGATTAAGTAGGGTTGATTGGTTGAATGAGTCTAATATTGTAAAAGGACTTGTCAACTTGCTTGTGGCTAATTTTAGAGAGACAGGAAAATACTTTGTACAAATTGTAGATGAGGGATATTCATGGAAAGAGAAACTAGCTTTGATTGAGGCTGCTAATGTCTTGTTATGGCCAATATCAGGGTTGTTGTCTTTTTCATTGGATTATATAAGTGAAAGGGATAATATTGGTGTGCAATTTTTTCATGTGCCACATCTTGATAAGAAATATCCTCGTAAAAGTATTGCGGATTACATTCAAAGCTATACTACCTATGATGAATTAGTGCAACTAAGAAATAAATATAGTAGACACTTTGAGGATACAGACTTTATTCAACATTTGCGTGTTTTGGTCTTGAATGGTGCGCGTATCTTAAACTCTGCAAATATGGTTGCAGTAATTTGCAACTTACCTGAAGGGGAAGCACAGGATGTATTGCAGGATAGCACAAATGTACATGCTTTGATCCGAAGTGGACAGCTGTTGAGCTTTTTGAGAAAATTTAGAAAACAAACTGAAACTCAGGAGTACTTGGATGCGATACAACTTGTTTTATCTCAATATAGTGATGTAATCGCCAATTCCTCTTTGCTAGAAATTTTAGGTTTTATTTTTGATGAAAAAGTAACAGATACTGAGATGCTTTTGTTTGTTCCTTTTATAAATAGATATAAACAGATCTGGTTGGATGATCAAGAAATGTTTATGAAACTTGAAGCATTTTTGGATTCTTTTTCCAGTCTTTTGACAATTTCAAAAGAATTAGAGACTGTTATTGTTAGCAAGGTGTTCTCAAGTTTAAGCAGAAGTTTAGAGTCTAAACAAAAACTGCCATCTTCCGAAATTATTTCTTGGCTTACTTTATATTCAGAATTAAATGCTGGTGATAGAAAAAGATATGCTGATATTCTTGCGTCTATATTGCATAACAATGTGGAGCTCGTTGAGATTTTCTTGAAAGGAAATCCAGGCTTACGGGTTGATTTTTATCAGGATGTAATCCGTTATTTGTTGAATGAAGATATTCTTTTTGAATCATCGTTGATGCAAGATTGGGCGCCTGGAAAAAATGTTGATTTTGATGAAGTTATTGGAGAGATGTCGCTTGCTGGCGAGATTGATCTAGTTGATTTTATTGATTATGCTTTAGATAGTAAAGGGATAGAAAGGCTAAGATGGATTTTAAAGGTCATTAAGACAGACTATGCATTTAGGAAAACAGCAGACAAAATCATTTCTATCGTTGGTAATATAAAAGTCGAACAAGTTGAAGAGTTTATAAAGAAGTTCGAGCTATGTTTGACGAATATTAAGTCCTCGGAACGAATGGATGAGAAGATTGAACAGGTTGAGTCTTTGCGTGAAAGATTTGCCTATAATATATTTCCCGTTTCAGTTTACACCGAAAGATGGTTCTTTGAGAAGATTCGATCGGCTGATGAGACTGAAATTCTTCGCATCATAAACACATTGCGACAACATGCGCGTTTAGAAGAGGGGTTGGAAATTAATAAAAGGCTAGACTTGTATTGTTCTCCAAAACCTCAGTTTCCGGCTTTGTTGAAGAGATATCTCAAGAAGGAAACCCCTCAAAAGCTTTTTTATGCACTTGTTTTTATGTCTAATGATCGTGAATTATCGGATATAGTAATGATTTTATTGGATAATTTGAATAGAGAGAAAGAGTGTAATAGTGTTTTATACGAATTTGTGAGGCGCCGTAAGCTTCTAAAGCTTGAAAATAAAACAATAAGTCAATGGCTCGAAATGACAAGGCGTGATAGATTGCGTGTTAAATACATGGAAGGTAGTCATGATTTATTAAGAGAATATATTTCTAGACTTCCTAATGGTAGTGATGAACGGTTATATGAAGCCTATGTGTATGACCCTCTTAATTTAGATTTTCAGTTATTTTGGCGAGAATATGTAGGGGCACTACCGAAAAATAAGGAAAAAGGAACTAGATATTCTAAGGTGCTAGAAGTTATTCAAAGTGTTGGACCGAATATCGAGATTAGTATAAAAGGTAATGAATTGCTAAAACAATGTGCCCAAATTGCTGATTTGCAAATTAAGTATGGGGCAAATCCAGAGAGATTGATTTATGAACTTCAAGAATATTTAAATTCAGAATCTCTGATTTTGCAATTAGAGCAATATATAAAATCCATTATTGAAAAGAATAAAAAAAAGGAAGATGATTTCCTGTCTCGCTGGGGTTCTTCTTGGGGCGGGAATACTCGAAGCAGTACAAAACCAGAATTGCCAGATCCGAAAGGTGGCATCCCGCAAATAGATTTATTAACCCCATTAATTCTTCTCTTTGTGTTGTGTTTGATATTAACTGCAATTCCAATGGTGTATGGGCGTTTGTCTATGAATTTAGCAGATTTGCCGAGCATTATCTTACTATTTGCACTTGGTTTACTCGGAATTGTTTTTCTAGGCATCTTAGTTTGGTATTTTTTTGGAGGGCGTTGGAAGTAATGTCTGGTATTATTTGACAAATCTGCTGCTCTCGTCAATACTTAACGGATGAAGCCCTTTACCTCGCCTTTCAGGACTACGCGGTTTGGGCAAGTAGCGGATCAGCAGATTAAAACACAAATCTACAGTGTACAAAGACGAATAATATCATGCTACCTGTTATGTGTTTTAGTGAGGAAGTCATACAATAAGAAGTGGTTAGATATGAGACAAAAGAAAGAGCGGATGGAGTTGTTGTAACTGGCGCAGGAGGAATTCTATGGAATTCGATGAGGCGGTGTTAAGAGTTGAAGAACAACTGGAAAAGCCTGGCAGTTTTAATTTAAAAGAGCTTGAAACAATTTTGCCTATTATTGCCTCATATCCTGATGGATATTCAGGAAAAGCCTGGGAGTATGGGGCAAAACTAATGGAAGTAACTCGCCAAATTGGGGGAGATGGCTTAACCATTTTTAATAAAATTGGGTGGAAGATGCTCCAACAAGCTCTTACGGCTGGAATTATCCACAAAAAAGTAATTCAAATCCTGTCAGTTACGCAATACGACTTCTTGCCATCCGGGATAGACCTGAGTTCAATTTTAAGTGATCCTAGAATAAAGATCGCAATTGAAGCTGGGTTGAAGATCGAAAAGCACCCATTTATCGTACCTTCCGATTTAGGAACATTACCGCAAGATGGTCAAGGTATCTTTGCTGAATTATTGAAGGCAGTTCACAATCTCTCGGCTGATGACGAATTACGGCTTCAATGGTCTGCGAGTGTTTTGCGCTTTTGTGCTCCAACTACCCCAGCATATTTTGTCGCTGCGCAAGTTTTGATAGAAACGCTACTTAAAGATGGGCGGATATTTGCCGCATATTACGCATTTCGTGCTTTATGTGAGAGTCGCGAAGGCTTATGGGACTCCAATATCGCAAATGAAATTGCCCAAGCCTTTATAGATAGGCACTTAAGTGGCAACTCTGAGATTGATGTTATGATCGATTTTTGTATTGACGTTAAGGAACAAAGCCAATTATATGAATTGACTCAGTTAAAGCTATTAACAGGGATTTTAGGGGCTCATTTTTGGTTATCTCACAAAGTTGAAAGATGTGAGGAGATTGCCTGGGAATTGCCGGGACTATTTCAGCAAAATTATCCTAACTTATCTTCAATGCTTGCTAAGCATATAGCCGATGGAGATTTACCAGATATACCTCCTCAGTACGCTAGTGAGCTAAGGGATTTGGATACCCAATTTCAGAACTTATTGAATGCATCCCGAAAAGAACTTAGAGAGAGAAGGTATCGAGGGGTTCCACTGGCTATAAAAATTCAGCATGATAACATTAAGAACATATTTATGCCGATTTTTGAAAGTATTAATAAGCGCATTCACCCAAAAAAGATTATGAAAAAGATTGAGACAATTGATCCTGCTGAACTTGTACAAGCGCATGAACGACAAAAGCAAGATAAGTTCCCAATACAAGGCAATCTTTTGCAGAATATGATTAATGATAATCATGATATTAAGAAAAGTTTAGAGGCTGCTTGCCAAACACTAATCGCCATTGAAAACATTCGAAATGAAAGGGCTGCAATTTATAGCGATAAGTTTGAACTGTACCAGGAATTTGATCTTTTAATTGTGAATTTAAGTGGGACTTTCTTGCAGGATTTTGAAAAACTTCTCCCTGATTTTTGGAAGCGACTTAATGATGGACTTAAAGTATGGAAAAATGAGGATGGATATTATGCCGAGAGGTAATGTCTCAAAAGACTTAGTCCTTCAAGAAAAAGATATATTTAAGACTCCTCATGTTGTACAGGAGTTGCGTCGTAATGATCTACATTGGAGTGAATTCCTGCGTCTCTATATTGATGATCTTGCTTTTGGAGCTAATAGCAAGGAGTGGATCGAGAGGCTTTTGGAGGAGGGAAGTATCAACCTTGCCACAGAGTTGATTAATTTTGCTGGTATGGGGAGTGAGTATAAAAAAGAAATCGAAGAAAAAACTCAGAGCTGGTCTGAGATGTATGAATATGCCATAAGTGTTGCGGAAAAATATCTTGAAGAACAATCAAGTCAAATTAATGAAAACGAAAAAATACAATTTCTTGAGATGCTTGAATTTTCAAGAGGGTTTGCCCAGGAGAAGTCTTACGGGGAAGCCTATAATGCTGCGGATAAAGCGCATGAAATGCTTAAACAGTTTGTGGAAAAAAGAAGAAGACTTTTGGAAGAAGCATATCGTTATTCAGCCGAAAAACTTCTTTCAATAGGCATGAAGATAATGGAAACTGATATAGATAGAATCTCGGGTGGAATTGAAATGTTTGAACGCGTCAAAAAATTGCATCCTATTGCGAATGCTGCGTTAATTAATCGTGATTTTGCTTTGACTAAAAAGATCGTGAACTGGATGGAATGCATGTTGGCAAATCAGGATGTTCCATTAGTGGAGGTCGATCAGATTATTTCTGAAGCCCTACCATCCGCGAACCTAATATTCGATAATTTATCTGAAAGTACACCTGAGCTTGAATTGGTGCCCAGCGGTTTTGAGAGGGAATGGTCATACGAAGATGATGATTACTTAATAGATAATTATGACGTCTTGACAAATGAACAACTGAAATCAAGGTTTGTCTCAACGATTTCAGAAATTGAACTGCGTCTCAAGTACCTTGGATTACCGATTGACAGAAGTAAGCGAGTGAAATTACCTATAAGGAATCCATATGTTGCTGGGATGCCCATTAAGGGTGATAAGGTTTTCGTTGGGCGAGAAGATGTTTTTGAGTTTATTAGAGAAACTCTCGGGTACTCTGAAGAAAATCAAGACAGGAATCTATGTGCCTTGTTTGGTCACAGACGCACTGGTAAAACATCTCTTCTATTGCAATTAAAAGGCAAGAAAAAAGAATTATTAGCACCTCAAATTCCTGTTTACGTAGATCTAGAAGGAATGCTTCCTCGAAGCAGTAAAACCGCTCTACCTATTCAGATTTTTTTCTGGAAAGTAGCTGTAACAATTGCGGAAGAATTATCAGATGCTGGAATTGACTTGCCGATGCCACAACAGAACGAATTTGAAGATGCAGATTGGAGTTTTAAAGAGTTTCTTCGTCGAGCGGTAAAAGAAACTGGCGGAAAAGGAATTGTTGTCTTGTTTGATGAATTTCAAGCAATTGAGCCGCGCCAAGGCATACTAAATGTTGATATCTACCATATGCTTCGCCACATCATTCAACATAGCAGAGGTGTAAGTTTTATTCTTAGCGGAACAATGGAAATTGAGCGCTTGATGCGAGAATATAAAGCAGCAATGTTTGGAGCTGCGCTTACCAAGCGTATAGATTTTCTTGACGAAAGGGACGCACGGAAATTAATCATCTCACCGGTGAAAAACTATATTACCTATACTCAAGAAGCTGAGGATGTGATTGTTCAATTAACTGCCTGCCACCCCTATTTTGTGCAGTTGGTTTGTTATACCCTGACAAATTATCTGATTGAGCGAGGTAAACAGAAAGTATTTGCTCATGATGTAGACCGAGTCATCCCTTTAGTGTTGGAGCGCGGTATTCATTTTGATGAAATATGGTCTACTGATATGCAAGATATGGAAAAATATCTTATGGCTATCGCAGGTGAAATGTTGTACGGCAAAGATGCATGGTGTTCACTTGAGCAGATAGAAAAACGCCTGCGCAACGAAGGGATTATGCCTAAAGATGAAACTAGGGTAATTGAGGCTATTGAAAAACTTAGCGCACGCAGGATATTAAAAACAAGTGATGATGGAAAAGATGTGCGATTTTATGTAAGGGTTTTTGGAAAATGGGTTTCAAGCAATAAACCATTGGCAATTGTGCGTAGAGATGTGCAATCCGAATCTGTAAAACTTAACCGCAGAATTGAGCGCGAGACTATGTCATCATAAGGAATGGAGGAAATATGATACAAAACCCTTTTATCCATCGCGGTCCATTAAAATCTTCGAAAGCGTTTTGGGGAAGAGCATCCGAATTAGGCAATGTTTACAGTTGTTTATTGGACTCTGAAGAAGAGGCTCAAAGTGTGGCCATATTGGGGCAACGGCGTATTGGAAAGAGTTCGTTTTTGTACCGTATATTTAAAAAAGAGCTAGCCGATGAAATGTATGAAGAGCAGTTGAGAAGCACAATCACTGTAATTGTGTCTATGCAGAACTTTGTAAGTGCTTCATCTGAGCAATTTTTTGAACAAATACTTGATGATATTGGTTCTATAAGTGATGAATGTGCAAGTCTTGTAGACGATGCCAGAGAAAAATTTGGCAATGAACAGGAAAAAGGTTTTGGAAATGTTCTACGAAAACTAACAGCACAAGGACTACTCTTAGTAATCTTGATTGATGAGTTTGAAGCGGTCTCAAAAAACCCCAATTTTGACCTGTTTTTTTTCAACAAATTGCGGGCTAGTATGCAGGATAGAAGACTTGCATTTGTAATATCCATTCAGTCGGATATCGAAAAACTATGGGATGGTGAATTAATTAATTCTCCTAATTCCTCTCCGTTTTTTAATGTGTTCCAACACTTTACCCTGCGCGGATTTACAGAAGATGAAACACAAAAATACCTTCAGCAATTCTGTTCCCCAGAAAATCAGCATGCTTTTAGCGATGATGAAATTGCCCTGATTCGTCGGTTGGGTGGGCGACACCCATTTTTCTTGAATATAGCTGCTTACCATCTGCTCGAAAATAAACTTACGGGGCAAAAATTGAGGTTGGATGAAGTTGGATTTGAAATATCAAATGATCCTGCATTGCTTCTCTCTCATAAATATTATTGGAACACATTGGCAAATCATTATCACGATTTGCTGGTGCGTCTATCTTCTGAAAGCATTAGTTATCCTTACGAGAAGGATGTGGAGCATGATCTGCATTGGCTTTTCAAGTTAAGTTTGCTGGAGAAAAATCAATCTGGCGGCTATATATTGTTTAGTGATAGTTTTTCATCTTTTGTTAATCAACAGGCAAATAAAAAGAATATCAACAACACTAATGTGCGGTCAACAGAAGATATTTTCGAGATTCTTTCTGGCGATGAGAGCACAAATCTTGAATTTAAATCATCCCTTAGATGGGATGTGCGTGAAAATAAAAAGAATGAAGAACTTGAAATTGCGTGCCTCAAAACCATAGCTGCGTTCTTAAATACACATGGGGGGACATTAATAATTGGTATAGATGACCAACAGACTGTGCTAGGGTTGGATAATGATTACAAAACCCTGACTAAAAAACCGAACAAAGATGGATTTCAGTTACATTTGTTCCAAATTATCAAAAGCCGGATTGGAACTGAAGTTTGCGAATTAATAAATGTGAAGTTTCACGTGATTGATAGTATGGAGATCTGTCGAATAGTTGTAAAGCCAAGTCAAGTGCCTGCATTTGTTGATAATGATAAGCTTTTTTTTCGAACCGGAAATTCAACTGATTTTGCGAAAAATATGAGGGATGCATATAAGTACATCGTTGCTCATTGGTATAACAATGGCAGTCTGAAGCACATATGAATAGGTAATAGAGTATGAACAAGCGTTCATGATGAACGCACAACTTTTGTTCGACAAATCTGCCGCTCTCGTCTATACTTAACGGACGAAGCCCTCGACTCGGCTTTCTGGACTACGCGATTCGGGCGCGTAGCGGATAGGGAGATCAAAGTACGAGCCTACCGCCCGCGCAAAGAGCTGCGCGGGTCGTTTTTTTTTGAAACGCTAAAATCTCAACACAGAAAATATGATAATTTTATGACCAACATTCTTCAATACGAATCGAATATCTGGGCAACAGCCGACATTTTACGCGGATGTGGGATCAAGGAGTCGGAATGGCCGTCCTTTATGATGCCGTTCTTTGCGTTGATCATGATCGAGAGCCGCCTGATTCGACTTTTCGAAAAAGAGGCAGGGATTGCGGGTGGAGAACAAGCCTTCGCAGCTTTGCGAGAGGATGATCGATACGCTCTTCTGATTGACCAGAAACAGGGGTACAACAAATATCTGTTTGAACAGAAGAAGACCCTCAAGGATATTTGCGCCAATGACAAGACCTTTGAAATTGACTTCGATGCCTACCTCAAAGGATTTGATAGTGAAACGCAAGATTTATTGGGCGTTGACCCTGGAGAAGAAGGCGAAAGGTTTCTCAATATCAAGAATTACATCTCCATTTTGAAGACCAAGAAGGTACTGCTTGGGTATGTCAAATTGTGGAGCGAGATTGACCTAAAGCCCTTTAACAACTCTGAGATCACGACTCTTGAAGAGCATATCAAACGCAAGTGGGCGGATATGTCCGCTGAAACGGCAGGGGAGCAGTACACACCCGATGATGTGATCGCCTTGATTGCAGAGATTATTGCCTCGAAGATTGATAACAAAGAGAAATTACTGAAAATTTACGATCCTGCCTGCGGCGGCGGGAATTTGCTCTTTGGTGTCGAGGATCGGATTAATTTAAAGTCCAATCGGTTGACTCAGACCTTCGGTCAGGAATTGAATGATGCGTTGTTCGCGTTGGCAAAGATCGAGAGTCGCTTCCGTGATGATTCAAAGATCGAGCATGGCAACACCCTGGTCGATGATAAATTTTACAACGATGAATTTGATGTGTCAGTCGCCAATCCCCCCTTTGGTGTGGACTGGAAGGGATATGCCAGTGACATCCGCAAGGATAAAACGGGGCGATACAAGTATTTACCGTCTGTAGGCGATGGACAATTGCTTTTCATGCAGCACTTGATCGCGAAGATGGCACTCGATGGAATTGGGGTGGTGGTTCATAACGGCTCGACCCTGTTCTCAGGCGATGCGGGCAGCCCTGAAAGCAATATTCGCAAATGGATGTTGGATAGTGACATTGTCGAAGCAGTGATTCAACTGCCGATGGATGAGTTTTTCAATACGGGGATTTATACCTACTTGTGGGTTCTCAACAAGAACAAACAGCCGCATCACAAAGATAAGGTGATGTTGATCAATGCCAGCGAAAAATTTGAACTTTTACGGAAGAGCAAGGGCTCAAAACGAAAAATCGTGGACGTAGCCAGCCGACTTGAGATTGTGCAAACGCTGGATGCGTTCAAGGACAACGATTACGCCCGTGTCTTTGATAAGGAATTTTTCTACTATAACAAGCAATCCATCCTATTAACCAACGTGGACATAAATGGAAAGGCACTCTCAGAAAGTGAAAAGTTGACGGCTGTAAAACTCGAAAACGGTTCTCGTGAACTGACCGAATTTCCCATCACATCTTTTGATGTGGAAAAGCACACGAGTCTTTCCGACGCCTTTGAAAACGATATTAAGCCCTTTGTTTCTTCGCTGGATTATAAAGAACAACCTTTGGTGGTTACTACCGAAGACGCAAAATACTGGTTTGACAATGACTCGGAAACCCTGGTAAAGGAAAGCACAGGTATGCGCATGGAACTAGGGTGCGGCAAGATTGTGGTGAAAGCCGCCTACAAAAGCGCAAGCAAAAAACAACCCGAGCGGATCGAGATCACCGTGGAACTTGCACCTGATACCGAAAAGGATTACGAGATCATTCCGTTCCATAAAGACGAAGGACGGAACCGAGCCGAAATTGAGGCATTCATGGCAAAGTATGTCTCTAAGCCGTTTGAATTTCAGGACAATGTTGTTGGTGTTGAAATTAACTTCAATAAAATTTTTTATAAACCTGAACAATTACGTGAAGTAGCTGATATTTTGAACGAGATCGAAAAGATAAATGATGAATTAAATACTCTTGAAAAGGGGGGATGGTATGAAAAATAATATTTATGAAAATTATAGAACTGTAGAACATAGCGATTTAACTCAAATTCCGTCTCACTGGAGCGAGGTTCGTTTAAAAGATATAGCTTTTTTAGAGCGCGGAAAGTTTACTCATAGACCAAGAAACGATCCGCAAATGTATGATGGTATTCACCCATTTATTCAGACTGGTGACGTGGCTAGAGCTATTAAGTACGTTACAGACTTCAAACAAACACTCAGCGATAAGGGTATTGAGGTCAGTAAACGATTTAAAAAAGGAACACTTGTAATGACCATCGCCGCAAATATTGGCGACGTTGCTATTGTTGATTTTGATACTTATTTCCCAGACAGCATTGTTGGATTTCATCCTCGAAAAAGCAATTTGGACTTTTTATTTTATCTGTTTTTGGCAACAAAAAATGAACTTAATAGGGTAAAGGTTACAAGCACTCAAGATAACCTTAATTTAGAGAGACTCAACGCATTAATAAAATTTATCCCTCCCCTTGAAGAACAACAAGCCATCGCGGACTACCTCGACGCCAGAACCGCCCAAATTGACCGCAAAATTGACTTGCTGGAACAAAAAGCGGAGAAATACGCCAACCTGAAAAAATCGCTTATCAATGAAACTGTCAAACGCGGGCTGGATAAATCTGCACCCATGAAAGATAGTGGTGTGGAATGGATCGGTCAAATCCCAGCACATTGGGAAGTGAAGCGCATTAGCGATATTGCAATTCAACAGAAGCATAAAAATGTCGGACTGCTGGAGAAAAACCTTCTTTCCCTCAGTTACGGCAAGTTGAAGCGAAAAGATATTGAAACCAGTTTTGGGTTATTACCCGAATCGTTTGAGACCTATCAAATTGTCAACCCTGGCAATGTAATTCTACGGCTTACGGATCTTCAAAACGATTGGACAAGCCTGCGAGTAGGTTTGGCAAGAGAACGCGGCATAATCACATCAGCCTACCTGTGTCTGCGCTTCTCAAAATACATCCATCCAGTGTTTTCCTATTATGTTTTACACGTGTATGATCTATCGAAAGTGTTTTATTGGCTGGGCAGCGGTTTGCGATCTTCCATGAAATTTGAAGACATCAAAGTGCTTCCATTTATCCTGCCGCCGCTTGAAGAACAAAAAGCAATCGCTGAGTATTTGGAAATCAAGACAGCCCACATCGAGAAGATTATCGAAACCATCAAGTTGGAAGTTGAGAAACTCAAAGAACTCCGTAAGACACTGGTCAATGACGTGGTGACAGGTAAGATCAAGGTTTACGAAGCATGAACGAACTCCACCTGCAGGATAAATTCCTGATCCCTTTCTTTCGTGACACCCTCGGTTATCAGGAAGTCAAAGCCAATACGATTACCAACTCCCTGGTCATCGAGGAAGACCTGCAAAGGTTCATCTCCGAAACCGAGATGAACCGCAAGCCCTACGAAGCACTTTTTCGAAAATATGGCGGCGATGGTCAAAAATTGTTAGCCGACCTGATCGCGATCATTAAGGAGCGCATTGCCAGCAGCCGCAACATGGCGTTGTTTATCAACTCCAATAAATCTGTCACACTCAACGGCGAAAAACTCTACCTGTATTACACCAGCGAAAGTGTCATTCACGATAACACTCTCTTCGATCAAAATATCTTTTCTGTGGTGCAGGAACTGCCGTACAAATACATCTACGAAGACAGGCAGATCTTCTCATTTCGTCCCGACCTTTGTTTTTTCGTCAATGGCATTTATCTCGGCTACAGCGAGTTAAAGTCCAATTTCACCAGTCAAAACGCCAGTAGGAACGGACGCGGAAAAGTCATCAAGGATTATTTTGAAGCGGTCAGGGTTTACCATCAAGTCATCGATAGCAATCCCAATCTAAGTGATAGGGAAAAAGAAGATGTTCGTCGTGACTTCTTGAAGGTCTTTGAAAAAGCCATTCACATCACCGCAACCGACATCGGCGAAACCTACGTCATCCGCACTCTCACCGATTTCTTCGATGAAATTCTCGCTACCTGCCGCGCTGAAAAATTCGACCGTGAAAATTACGAAAAAGACGCGCTCCGAGTCTTCAAGCCATATCCTCTCCTTAATCGCGATACCGACAAAAAAGACAAACTCAAGGAGATCTTCTCCGCCCATTACGGCAAAGCCTTCGTTGAAAAAGAAATCCTTTATTACAACTTCATCGAGCGTGAAGTCCGCAAAGTGGGCGACACCAAGGAACTCAAAAATGAACCTGGTGCCTTGATCTCTCCGCGCCCCAAACAAAAATTCGGCACAGACAAGATCATGTCCAAGATCGACGAATTTCTGGCACACGAACATGAAGACGATTATTTTGAAAAACTGCTCGAAAAGCAACTGGCGGGAGTCTCCGAATCGAAGAAAAGGGAACTGCTCGAAAAACGCCGCGCCTATTCCAATAACAAAAATATCTACTCCCTCCTGCTTCAATACGCGGCAGGATTTGGGAAATCGAACATCATCGGCTGGACCGCCCTGCAACTGAAGGATTTGCGCCTCCCTTCCAACGGGGGAGCTGGGTACGTCTACGACAAGATTTTCATCATCGTAGATCGAATCCAACTGCGTAGTCAGATCGACACCAAAATGCGCAACATGAATATCGACAAAAGTATGTTCATGGAGGCGCGCAACAAAAAGACCTTCCTCGAAGCCCTCAACTCTGATCTGCGCCTGGTCATTGTCAATTTGCAAAAATTCGGCGCCGTGCGTGAAATTTTGGATTCAGAAGTTCTGCAAAGCCTTGCCCAGAAGCGGGTTGTCTTCCTGATCGATGAAATTCACCGCTCCCATAGCGGCGACCAAAATGAAGAAATGGTCAGCATCTTCGATGAACTGCAAGCCCCGTTTGACAACGACGTCAGTTACCAAAAGAACCGTAAAAAGAAGAACTTGATCATCGGTTTCACCGCCACTCCCGATGACAATGCCCTAGCTCGCTTTGGCGAATTCGGCAAATATGCAGAAAACGAAAAATTATGGGTTCCGTTCGACGCCTATACCATGCGCGAGGCAATTGAAGATGGTTATATTCTGAATCCCATTAAGAATATTGTGCCAATCGCCTCCAAAATGCTTTTCGATAAACCCAAGAACAAACTCGAAGGCTTTGTTGAAAAAGAATACAAAGATGCCGACAAAAAACAGATATATGAAAACCGCGACCGAATCGATGCCATTGCACAATATGTTGCCGATTTGCTGGTCAAGGACGTATATCGCCAAATTCGCGGTACGGGCAAAGCCATGCTTGCAGTGTATTCAATCAAGGCGGCAATTGCCTATAAAGAAGCAATTACCAAGCACTTCAAGAAACTGGTCAAACAGCCCAAATATCAAAAATATGCCGATGCCCCAATACACGTCATTTATTCCAGCAGTCAGGATGAGCAAAATGCCGCCAATCTGAATGAAGGTCTTTCGGAAGAGAAAGTCCTCCAGGATTTCACACTCAAGAAAAATGGGTTGATGATCGTTGTCGCGAAACTGCAAACAGGTTATGACGAGAAGCGGCTTCACACTCTGTTTCTTGACAAAGAGGTTCGGGGAATTGGCGCCATTCAGGCGATCTCCCGCGTCAACCGTATTGCCAGGCACAAGTACGACTGCAAGATCGTTGATTTTTCTCACAACAATGCCAACGCGCAAAATATCAAAGATGCTTTTGAGCACTTCTCTGATGTGGTTGTCAGCGATTACGACCCATTCAGCGATAAACGCGTGCTCGATATCCTGTTTGTAGATTTGAATAAGTCCGATGTTTTCGAGAAGTTCTTCGAGAAATTCACTTCGATTTACAAGGATAAAACCAAACGCGATGATCCTGAAAGTTATCTCGGTTTTGAAAGCAGCCTGGAGAAGCACATCAATGCCAACCCCAAACGAACTGCCGAAACCAAAGCCAAATCGGCTCAGTACTTCACGATCCTAAACCGCATTGAATATGTTGTAGAGATAGAAGAGAAATACAGCGAGCCTGTATTCCTCTATTTCTGGCGAAAATTCAATGCACTCTACAATTCCATTAATCGTTCAGAAGAAGTAAAAGACCCCATTGAGGTCTATTTTGACAATCAAATCGGGATCATCGAAGTGCAAACCATACCGACCGAAGAGAAAAAGAAAAAAGAAACCAAAGTAGCCCAGGCTCCTGGAGAATACATAACCTATAAGTTTGATATTCTCAAAGTAATCGAAGCCCGCAATGAACAGCAGGAACAGGTTGGTAAACTCATTCAGGAATTCGCCGACAAAATCGAAGACCTGTTTCTGTACGTCAGAAATTCCAATGAAGGACGCCGTTTGGTGGTCAAGATCAAATCTCATGTTTCGGAAGATGAGATATACGACGACTTTGCGAAAATTTATCGCCGCTACCGCGCCTTGAATCGTCAACGCATTGGCGATTACTTCTTCAAAGAAACAGAAGACCTTGTAAACAAACTGTGCGATGACTTTGAAGTCACAGTGCGAAACCAGTAAGGCTTTATTGAGAATGGGAGATTAATTATGGCAAAAGCTGAAGCAACTGTTGAAGAACTTGTCGGCATGATCGAGAGAGGGGAACTGAGGCTGCCTGAAATGCAAAGGCGGTATGTTTGGCGTGCTCCTCGCGTCCGAGATCTGCTTGATTCCCTTTATCGAGGCTACCCCTCTGGTGCGGTCCTTATTTGGGATACTGATGAAGATGTTCCTTTGCAGGAATTTGCTGTTGAGCAACGTACCAATCCATATAAAAGCACCCGCCTTTTGCTCGATGGTCAACAGCGGCTTACATCTCTTTCAGCCGTAATTCGCGGCGAGCCTATTTCTGTCCGTGGGCGCAAGCGTCCCATTGAAATTCTGTTTAACTTGGAGCATCCCGACCAATTAGCATTGATCACAGAGGTAAATGAAAATATCGATTTTGATGAGGATGAAGACGAGATCGATGGCGATGACGATGCCGACGCGAGCGAAGACGAACTTCAGAAGCGGTTCGACAAAATGACCTTTTTGGTGACGACCCGTAAACTTGAATCCCTGCCCCATTGGGTAAAAGTCTCCGATGTTTTCAAGACTGATGAAGATGCCCCTTTTCTGTCACGGGCAGGCGTTGAAAAGATCAGCGACCCGAAATACACAAAATACAGTCAACGTTTGGCACGTTTGCGCAGCATTCGAAAATATGTCTATCGTATGGATGTGCTTGAACGCAGCATGTCATATGAAGAAGTGACAGAGATCTTTGTGAGAGTCAATTCACTTGGCGCGAAATTACGCGGTTCAGATCTGGCTTTGGCACAGATCACAGCCAAATGGCGAAATTCACTAAAGATATTTGAAGCCTATCAGAAAAAATGCGCGAAAGCAGGCTTTGACCTCGAGCTTGGCAATCACTTGAAAAACATGATGGTGTTTGCAACAGGGCAGTCCCGATTTCAGACTGTCGGTAGTTTATCCATCGAAAGATTACAAGAGGCATGGGAAACAAGTTGCGAAGGAATGGATTTTGCCGTTAATTTCTGCAAAAACAACCTTGGGATTGATGACCCCATTTTGCTTTCTTCGCCATTCCTGTTGATTGTCCTTGCTTATTACGGCTATAAGCGTAATTACACAATTACAAGCGATGAAGCGAATCGGTTGAAGTATTGGGGGTTGGTATCTAATGCAAAAGGACGTTTTTCACGTGGTTCCAGTGAAACGATCCTAGATCAGGATATTGCCGTCTTGCGCGATGGCGGTGGGGTTGATATTTTGATCGATAGACTCCGCAGTCAAGTCGGCAAGCTGGATATTTCACCAGAAGAGCTGGAAGGTCGCAACCAAAGAAGCGCATTGTTCAAGACCATGTTCCTTGCCTTCCGCGCTGCTGGCGCAAAAGACTGGAAATCGAATCTTATGATTGCTCTCGATCACTCTGGCGCTCAGCATAAATTGCAATTCCACCATATCTTTCCCAAAGCCCTGCTAAAAAGCTCTGGAAACTATAGCCAGCGTGATATTGACGATATTGCGAACCTTGCTTTTATTGGCGGAAAAACAAACAGGGCGATCAGCGATAAACCGCCCATTGAGTACTTCCCTCCCCTGCTTGAAAAAGCGGGCAAAAACTCATTTGAAGCACAATGCATTCCCGTTGACCCTTCCATTCTTGATATTACAAAGTACAGGGATTTTCTCGCTCAACGCAGGTTGCTGATTGCAGCTAGGTTGAACGAATTCCTGGACAAGGCGGGAAAGGTGTAACGAATTATATTGCCCCGAAATGTTCCAAGAAACACTGCACCCCCGTCACGCCACTTTCATTAGTACATCATTCTTCCCGTTCTGAACTTCCTCGATACCACCAGTCGGCATCATCAGTTCCCTTGGAATACTTGGGCTTTGTGGATTTCGACTTGGCTGGTATTCCCTTTTTCTCTTTCTTTGGCTTGGGTGGATATTGACTAGGGTCAAAGGGGAGGGTGTTTTCGGTTGGATATTTCTTTCGGTCCTCGATTCCAGAAAACCATCTGCCAGTCTCGTAAAAAGGTAGTTTCCCAAACGTCCGCCAGTCCTGTCCGATCACAGCCATGTTGGGAGGTAAGGGTGGAAGGTGCCATGAAAATGCCTTCACAGCCCAAGGCGGACCCATAATACAAAAGACAATTGAGATTCCCAATCGGTTTGCATGTTGATACGCATTTTGAAGTCGGTGAAAGTAATTGCGACTCATCACTTTTTCAGAACTATGCCCGCTGTCCACTTCCAGCCAGAATAGCATTTCGTACTCGCCCTTACGCCCCCATACCAAAGCATCAGGAATACCATAAAAGAGTGGCACTTCAGTCCAACTTTCTAAAACTTCAATATTCGGATACGCTGTCTCCAGCCATGCCCGCCATCTGCGCGATACACGACGGTGACGCTCGCCGGCATATCGGAATTCCCCGCGATATTTTGAGAAATGAACGCCTTTTGGGATATTCCACGAGCGATGTGCCAGCCTAAGTCCCTTGGTTCGGATCGCATACCCTTCGTATTTGCCGATCTTTCGGCGCTCGATCAGATTCTCCGCTTGAAGTTGCTTCAAAAGATTCCGAACATGACTCTCGCTGAAACCTGCTAGAGAAGCAATTTCAGGTCTGTAGGCTGTCTTGAGCCTTGCCATGATCTGCAAGACACGCAGCGCCGATTCTTTGATGCCATAACCCGCAGGGTCAAAACGTGGCGCCAGGATAGGCAAATCGCCCTCTCGAAGATAGGTTGGTTCGATGTGCTCAGAGAAATTCCACTCAATCACAGTGGTTTTCCATGCAGGCTGAACGGTCATCGGAATTTTTTTCTTGACAAACCGTTTGACTTCCACAACATACCAATCGCCGGGCGCATCCACCGACACCCATAGAGCCGGATACTTACGGGCTTTGATCAAACGGTTGGTAATCAGGTCGATGATCCTCACCTGGGCATAGGGTGGCAATCCATCTTTATAGGAAATGTGGTGCTTGAACACATCAAACACTACATCCTTTCTGTTCATCGGATAGATGGGCGCCCATTCCAACGGAAGGCTGGACAAGAAATTTATGTTACTCACTTGTGAGGAAATATCCTTAGAAATGCCTCGCGGTAATGGCGAGCGGCATCCACTCTGTGCTGCAGGTGGACGATACGGATTTCCCATTCACGGATCATCTCTTCGATGTTTTCCGGATTGGTGTCCAGGTTGTAGCCGGCTTTGCCTGATGTGGAAACGATTGGCAATCCGAGATTTCGCAGGTGTTCAATCGCCTTGCGGATCTTGCGGTCACGGGTGTCATTGGATAGATTGTTGCCCGGTTCTTCACCAAACACAGCCCGGATCAATCCCTTGCGAGTTATTCCTTTGGGTGCCTGTAGCAACGTATTCAGAATTTTTTGAGCGATGATTGGCAATTCACCAGCGTTGAGTTCTGCCAATAGTTTTGCGTATTCGGGTGTATGGGACATGATTCTCCTTTTGTGGGAAACCATGTTATGGAGTTATGAGCAGGGGAGGTCCGTACGTGTCGCTAATACTTCCAATTCTTGGGCATGCTCTTACGCCCATCCGCGCCTTTGAGGTGAATCAAATATCCATTGCCAGCAAAGCGATTGTCCTCGATGCGGCTTTTCAAGTAACCGGAGAGTTCATCTGTGCTCTGGTAGTTGGCAGCGATAATAGTCAGGGCTTCCTGCCGGACCGCACGTTGGTAGAGGAGGTCTAGCAGTTGGAAAATTCGTTCCTTTGCCCAATCGGTCTGCCCGACCTTGTCCAACTCATCGATGGCAAGAATATCCAGGGAAGTCCACCACTCCATACGCCGCACCAGTTCGGTCATCTTGTTCTCACGTTCATCATAGGCACTGCGGATATCATCTAGTACGCCAGCCAGGTTGGCGTATGCCGCCCGCTTGCCGGCTCTCACTGCGGTTGCCACGGCAATCTTCAAGATCAGGCTCTTGCCCTGTCCGAAACCGCCATAGAGAAACACCAATCCATGTCCATCTTCAAAGACTTTACGGGTGGTTACGCAAGCCTGGTCAGCCTGGTTGACTCCCCTGCGTACCAGCTCCCATTTCAAATGGCGGATCTCGTCGGCAGTCAACCCGATGCGCGGATCTACATTCCCGGAACGCAGATGTGCGGCAACATCACGCGACTGCGCATAACGGCAACGTTCCACCTTGCCGAACTTTGGATGTCCGATTGGCACTTCATAGCGGATATATCCGATCCCGTTACATTCCTGGCAATCTGGAGAGCAATCGCCATGATGAATAGGTTTCGGAATAGGTCCGTCCTTGTCGGCATTCTGAATGCCCTCCGGGGTAAGGTCTGAAATATGATTCATGCTCATGCGTTATCTTTCCTTTCAATCAAGTTTGGAAGTTCTGCTTCCATCCGCTGCCGGATTGCCTCGTAATCCACAGTCGGCTCAGAAGTCAGTGCCGGCTTTGCGTTGCTTCGAAATTTATTGCGCTGTTTGGGGATCTGTCCGACCGCCGCCCATTCGGACAACCAGCACAAATTGGTGGGACGGATTCCGCGCGCGTCGGCTTCGGCGGCGAATGGCTTCAAGGCTTGCGCTGCCGCTTGTGGCGAGTCATGGCGTTGAAGGTACATGCCCAAGACACGCAATGCCACCGTCCGCTGTTCGGAATTCGGCAGGGTCAAATGACCAGGTCGCACCAATCGATACAAGTCTTCCGCACGTTCTTCCGGCGAGGGTGCATGTTTCTGCATGCTGGCGGAGGAAGGAGTAGAAGAGTCACTGACGTTAATTAATTCATTTAAGCGCACTATAGAAACTGGTGAAAAATCGGGACTCTGTTTTTCAGGTGAAATCTTTTCCCCTGAAATCTTTTCATCCGTTTCCAATGGCGGTTTGGACACAGATGGGGGAGCGACTTCTCCGCTTGCTAATTTTGCCAACGTCTCACGCGCCAAGGATGACGACTGTTCACTGGCAGTGATCTCCACTTGGTTCATCCCCGTGATGACCTGATAAACCGATCCACTGCCCTTACCCCTGCCGCCTTTTCCGCGTGCCAGCCGGCGCAGCTCGCTGGACTTCTCCAGGTCTGCGATCAGGTTCAGGATATTGCGTTCGGTCTGCCGGCACTTGCTCGCCATCTGCTCGATGCTCGGATGGCAATAGCCCCAGTTATCCGACCAGTCCGCCAATGCCAGCAGCAGCAACAATGGCGTCCCGCCTTTGCTGCTGTGCTTCCACACGCGGTCCGAGGTTTCCACGCTCATGCTTTCCTCCAATTTTGGAAAGTCCACAGGAAGCCCGCTGGTGAACGATTTTCTAAAGATGGGTCACAGGTCATCCTGAGTTCAAATCGCGGCACACAGCCTTTCCTGTAAAGAGAAGCTATGCGGCAAACTATGCGGAGATAGTCGCGGCATGTATACGGCACATATGCGGAGGCTATGCGGAACCGCATACCCAAAATTTTGACCCTAAAAAATTCATCCAGTTTTCCGCGAACACTCATGGCTCGATGCCTTTCAAGGTCATCTTCACAGTCGCAGGATGAGGCGTCAACTTCAATTTGCCGGCTCGATACGCCTTCAATCCATGCCGCAGAAAAAATGTCACGACGTCGCCCACTGGCACCGCCAGTTCTTCCGCCAAAGAACACAGATCTGTGTGAATGCCAGGTGGGATGCGATACGAAACAGCTGGTACGGATTTTTGTTTTCGTTCGCCCTTTTTCTTTTTGCGAGTGGGGATATCCCTTTGTGGACCTTCCGCTTCTTCCCACGCCCCAATCTGCTTCTGTGGAAAGAGAGTCATCTTTCGCCCAAGCGGATTGGGTTGCGCCGTCAATTGCAGTTTTCCTTCATCGACACAATCAAAGCCATATTCGAAGAAGGCATGAGCCACATCGCCGGCAGGCACACGCAGATGTTCCGCCAAAGCCAATACATCTTCCCGTACTTCCAGCGGCACATTGACATATCGGTACGGACGATGAGTCTTTTCCCATTGACGGTTGCGCTTGGCGGGACGGCGACCGGGTCGGTTCCATCTTCCAGCTGTAGCGGCGAGCGGGATACTGTCGGCAAATTCACTCCGACCCGTGTCGGCGTGTGTGTCGGTGAGCATATCCTTGCGTGACATCTTCTTCCTCTATGCCTTGAGTACGATATCCACCAGACGAGCATATTCTTCTGCTGCACGGCTGTTTAGATCATGTTCGAAGATGGTCTTTCCAAAAGCAGGACATTCTGCCAACACCACGGCACGGTGAATGGGTGGCAGGATCAACTCTCCCAGATTGACACGCATGGCGTCCAAGTTGATGCGATGTTCCTTGACCTGCTCCATAAAGAACGTAGGCAATACGCCGAACAGTCCGCCTTTCCACCCTTTCTCAGCGGAGAGTCGCTTCATGGTGTCGAGCACCTGCCGAAGACCGTCTGAGCCGAGCGCTTCCGCCGGTGTCGGCACAATCACCATGTCGCTTGCCCACAGGACGCGTTCCTGAATCCCTCCCAGGCTGGGAGCGGTGTCCAATACCAGATAGTGATATTGAGAGGTGCAGAAGCGCTGCAAGGCTTCCCGCACCCAGGAGATCGGCTTGCCCTGTGAGTTGATCATCGCTTGCGCATCGGCGGTTTGTTTGTTACCAGGCAACAGCCAAAGATTTTCCCGCCCGGTTTCCACGATCTTGCTTTGGATGTAGGCGGTTTCACCCGGACCGGTGTCCATCGTGAGAAGGGCGTAGATGCCGGCGGAAGGGGAGAGGTGCAAGGCACGTACCGCCTGTCCCTGCGGATCGAAATCCAACAGCAGGGTGCGTTTGCCGCGGCGCGCCAGTCCATGCGCGAGGGTGAGGGCGGTGGTGGTCTTGTCGACCCCGCCTTTTTGATTGGCAATCGTGAGGATGGTTGTCATCGGTTTCCTTTGTTAAAAATTTCTGTCTACAGGCGAGGATTGTTTGGCTGCCCGTTCGAGGTCTTCGCCGATCTGTTTGAGGTAGCGGTTCAGAACCTGCAAGGAGGTATGCCCCATGAGTTTGGAGAGGGTCAGGATATCGACCCCGGCACGCCAACGCTCGATGGCGAATGCACGGCGGAAGTCGTGTGGTGATGGCACGGGGACGCCGGCTTGCGCGGCTCGCCGCCGCAGCATCATACGCAGACCAGTCTCGGTCAGGCGCTCGCCGGACTTGGAGACCCACAGCGCCGGGTTGTAATCCTTGCGTTCCTTGACGTACCTGCGCAGGACCTGACGCGATTTATCGCCCAGATACACATTGCGCGGCTTTCTGCCTTTTCCCGAGCGGATCAGGATCATGCCGGTGATTGGATCGACATCCTCCATGTTCAACGCGAGAAACTCCGCCAGGCGCATGCCAGTATCCAACAGCACCAACAGGGAGGCTTTATCACGGGCATCGGAGAGTTTTCCGCGTTTGCAGGTTTCCAGCATGGCTTTTATGGTCTCGATGCTGACCGGGTCCAATGGCTCAAGAGGGACGTGCGGCGCAGCGACCTTGTTGATCGGGTTGCGCCAGCCTTCCGGTTCGGTTTCGCGCTCATACCATTTCAGGAAGGTTTTGATCGAACGGTAGTAGCAGTGAACGCCAGCCGGGCGATGTCCGCTCTCGTTCAAGGCAATCAGGAACTGACGGATCAAGTCCGCGCTGATCTGGGGGATGTCGGCGGCATTGTGTTCCAAGCAAAATTGGGAGAACGCGCCGAGTTTCTTGCTGTAAAACTCGATGGTGCCGCCGGCGAGGTTACGCGAGCGGCAGGCGTGCAGGTAGATGCCGATCCACTTGCGTAAATCGGAGGTCTGGTAGATTTCCAGATTTGGAGATTGGGTGAGAAAGAGGTTCGTTTCCATTCAGTGGGCGCAAGAATATCTGAATGGAAACAGGGGTGGGGAGTTGGTGTCGGTATTGTTTCGGTATTTTTACAAAGATATGAGTGGGATTTCTCACTCATATCGAGTTTGATTAGACGTTGTCCCGAGCGATTTCAATCGTCGTTTCAATGAGGCATCAGCCTCATGAAATTTCCCACTTCAAAGAACACTTGAGTTATCAATAAGGGAAACTCAGCCAAAACACATATGTTTAAAGACAAGACAAATAATAAATACTTGCTCCTATCGCGGAATCCCGTTAATCACAAATTTGCCCTTACGCTATAGAGTAATTTGAATTATACTAATTTTGATTACGCTAAGGAGGCAGATATGGCACGTACAGACTTTGTCGCCCGTCAACGAGAGATCGGCTTTTTGCAAAGAGAATGGCAGTCTGACAGGGCTCGAATGCTCATTCTCTATGGACGCCGTCGAGTTGGCAAAACCAGATTGGTCACCCACTGGATTGAAACTTTCAACCCCAGAGCACTGTACTGGGTGGCTGAGCCAACTTCCTCCAAGGATCAGTTGCGTTCCTTTTCGCAGGCGTTATTCAATTTTGAGAGTAATTCTGTCGTGCCAGATGACTTTAGTTACAGTACATGGGGTCAGGCTTTTGAGCAAGTTGCCCGCCTCGCGAAACAAGAGCGGATGGCGCTGGTTCTTGATGAGTTCACTTACCTGATGACCCTTGAACAAGGCATCGCTGGAATCTTGCAAAACGCGTGGGACCACCATCTCCAACGATCCAATATATTTCTGATTATCTCCGGCTCACATGTGGGCATGATGGAACGTGGTGTGCTCTCCTATCAGGCCCCTTTATATGGTCGGGCAACGTCACGCTTGCTGCTCCAGCCGTTGCCGTTTACGGCAACCAAAAGTTTTTTTTCAAAATATCGACCCGATGAGCGCGTGGCCTTATATGCTATCTTTGGCGGAGTACCTGCTTATTGGGAACAATTCAATCCAGGCGTCAGCTTGGATAAGAATATCAGAGAAAACTTGCTGGGAGGTGCCAATCTATTGCAAGATGAGCCAAGATTACTGCTGCAAGACTTTGTGTCCGAAATCCATAACTATGCCGCGATCCTCCGCGCGATTGCCCAAGGCTATCGCACGCCTAGGGAGATTGCATCCTCATCCGGTCTGAATGACAGGCACATTTCAATGTACCTCAGCACTTTGATTGGCACAGGTTTTGTGGAGCGGCGCATACCCATCACTGAACAGGCTTCATCAAGGTTAGGCCGCCATCATATCACAGACCCCTTCTTACGGTTCTACTACCGCTTTCTTTCACGACGACAATCCCAACTGGCACTGGGGGTGGATGATCAGACATTGACTGAAATTAAGAAGCACCTGGTGGATTTCATTGGAACCCACACTTGGGAGGAACTTTGCCAGGAATGGCTCTTGCGCGCAACCGGTCAGGAGGTATTACCTTTCCTGCCAGATCAGGTAGGTAGTATCTGGAACCGTGAGGCGCAAATTGATGTCGCTGGCATCAATTTTATGGAGAAGACGCTCATTTTAGGCGAATGTAAGTGGGATCGTCATCCAATGGATTTGGAGGTCCTGAGAAAACTAATTGAAAAGACCGAAAAGGTTCTCCCGGCAGAAGGTAAATGGAAAGTTTATTATTTAGGGTTTGCTCGCAATGGCTGGACGTCAGGATCGAAGGCATATCAGGAGGAGATTAATCGGCAGCCGGTTCAGGGCGAAAATTGGATATCCACTGGAATGCGTTTGATTACGCTGAATGAATTGGATCATGACATGGAACGATGGACAAGATAAATTTTCGAGGAAAGGATCGTACTACCAAAAACCCCAAAAGCAATATCCGTCTCCTGGGGCAGATTGGGAAGTTTTTGGCACAGCAGGGTCGCTGGAGTCACAGACTCGCAGGTGGAATTCGATTCATTTGTGTCGGTTATGAGTCTGGTAGATGCATCGGTTGGGGGATTGGGTGGGAAAGATGAATAAAATTTAAAATCCTATAAATAACTGCTCGGAATTTGCCAGCACCACATAGAGAGCAGGGTAGAGCCTTCTGGGCTTATGAAATCATTTTGTTGCAACAACTTGTCATGGGCGGCATCCTCTTTCCATGAATTTGTTTCTTTGCGACGTTTCAACAAGCTACTTTCTATGGCTATCTGTAAATATAAACCCTTCTAATTTACATATTCGGATGTAAGTGTTATTATAAAATGCGCTTATTTATATCATGCAAAACTTCATGAACCTAAATGATTTTCGTTCCCTCGAAGCAGGACAGGTGATTTTGACCCAGAAAGGGTATTACGCCTTTGTTCCTGCTCCCATACCCCCAAAGATAAACTGGACTTTGCCGTTGGTTTCAGCATTATCTGAAGCCGAGCGCGAATTAAGCCGGCTTGCGACACTGGCAGATGTGTTCCCGTTTTCACGTTTACTGATGCAGGCATTTATCCGACGTGAAGCTGTGCTCTCTTCCCGGATTGAAGGTACCCGCGCCACATTGGCAGAACTGTACACCTATGAATCTGCCCAGTTATCTTTTCTGGAATCGCATGATGATGTGCGTGAAGTCCACAACTATGTTGCTGCGCTTGATTATGGGCTGGAACGCTTGAAACGATTTCCCATGAGTCTGCGCTTTATCCGCGAAATACATGCGAAATTGATGCAGGATGTGCGTGGTGGAAACCTACCACCCGGAGAATTTCGTCGTACCCAAAACTGGATCGGAGCAGCAGGCAGTACACTGGCAACTGCAACCTATGTTCCGCCGCCTGTGGATGAAATGAACCTGGCATTAAGTGAGTTGGAAAAATTCATTCATACCAGCACCGATATCCCGACTCTGGCACGCGTTGCCATGATCCATTACCAGTTTGAAGCCATCCATCCATTTTTGGATGGGAACGGTCGTGTGGGACGCTTGTTGATGGCGCTCTTGTTTGCAGAGTGGCAAATTCTTCCACAGCCTTTGCTTAACCTGAGCGTCTATTTCGAACGGTATCGCCAGGAGTATTACGATCATTTGCTGGAAGTCTCCCAGCGGGGTGATTGGGAGGCTTGGTTGCGCTTTTTCCTGCGCGGTGTGAGAGCTCAATCTCAAGACAGTGCTGCCCGCATAGAACGGCTTAAAACCATCCGCGCACGGTATCAGCCCATCGTCGATGCTGATAAAAACTCGAACCGTATGGGAGCAGTAATGGATTTCTTGTTTGGGCGTCCGATATTCAATGCAAAGCAGTTGGCAGAAGGTGTGGATATGCCTTTTAAGACTGCGCGCCAGTACATTGAAAAGCTCGTACAGGCAGGGATTGTGCGCGAAGTGACCGGATATGCGCGGAATCAGGTTTATCGTGCCGATGAAGTGTTCACGGCGTTGGATAGCAATAAAACCTAACCGGTTTCAATAAAATTTGGTCGGTTGGCAGTGTAATTACGAGAGAATAACAGCAGGGGAAAAGATAGTGAGCGACACAGAAAACGATCAATGTATGCAAGTCGACTTGAAAGGCGTTAGTCACGACGATTTTGGCGACCTGCAAATCACCGGCATTATTTTCACTGATCTGATAGTTTTCAGCAAATGTTGAAACCAGGTCAAAAAGTGAAAAAACGAAGATGCAATTTTCCAAACAATATCGGAAATAGTTCTTAATCGTTCCGTTTTTACGATTGGAGAAAATTTCTATGGGTAAGAATGATGTCGGGCTCGAATTCCAAGTGTGGTTCGCCTTAAGAATAAATTGTTTCAATCTGGCTATAATTATGCAATGCAAACCTTGGTGATCGGTGATATTCATGGTTGTTACGGCGAGCTGCAAGCCTTGTTGGACAAGGCGGGCTTGACCGAGGGCGATGCCATTGTCTCGGCGGGGGATTGTGTGGATCGAGGTCCCGAGACGCCGGCTGTCTTGGAATTCTTCCAGAAAACGCCAAATGCTTTTCTCATTATGGGGAATCATGAACGCAAGCATGTGCGCGCTGGCAGGCATGAGGTCAAATTGGCGCAATCCCAGAAGATCAGCAAGATTCAATTCGGGGAGACCTATCCGGATGCTTTGGCATTCATGAATACCTTGCCGTTGTATCTGGACCTGCCGGAGGCATTGGTGGTACATGGATATTTTGAACCGGGTCTTGCCCTGTCACAACAGCGTTCAACGGTATTGTGCGGAACAATGGGTGGCGACAAACACCTTCGTGCCGCATATGACCGTCCCTGGTATGAACTGTATGATGGGGAAAAGCCGTTGCTCGTGGGACACCATAATTATTCAGGCACAGATCAACCTTTTGTGTATCAGGATCGTGTGTTTGGATTGGATACGGACTGTGTCACTGGAAAGGCGTTAGCTGGTCTCCTTTTGCCTTCTTTCAGGTTTATCTCCGTCCCCAGCCGTGCCAATCATTGGGCGCAGGTCCGGAAGAGGTATTTAGAAGAGATAAGGGCTTCGCCGAAACAACCTGTTGTAGTCGTGATATGGAATGATGACGATGAAAAAATGTTGCTTCAACTGATTGGTAAAGTAGAAGAAAAAGCGAAGTCAATCATGTTGGAGTTGCATTCTGCACCAGGGTTTGACGACCTGTCCGTGAGGAAACAGGCAAAGCGATTCAGCGCCAGAGCGGGAAATGGTGCTTATGCAGCCTTATTGCACCTTGCCCGTCTTAATCAATTGAACAGTGCCGCCGCCCGTAAGGTGCTGAAATCCCCGGAAAAGTTGCCCGCCATTCTCAACAATATATTGAATGAATAGTCGTGCAACGGAAACCGAGAGTGAAAATGACGATACCCAAAATCACTGAAAGCATGATCCGTGCCGGAGCCAGCCCGGAAAGTTTTCGACGCGGTGAGGAATACTATCGCGAAGGCGCGCTTTCAAATACTACCATTCAAGGTACGCTGTTGAGCGGTGAATGTGCCGGCACCTATGCGCCCTATTACCGCGTACAGGTGGAATTGGATCAGGCGGGCATTGCCGATGCATCCTGCACCTGCCTCTACGAATATGGCGGGTACTGTAAACACATTGTCGCCCTGTTGCTCGCCTATGTGCGCCATCCGAAATCGTTCGCCGTTCGCAAAGCGCCGGCAGAACTTCTGGCAGATCTCGAGCACGGCGATCTTACTGCGATCCTGACCAAACTGATCCAGGAACAACCCGATCTTTATGATCGGATCGAAGCCATGACCTCCGTTCCCTCAACGTCAAAAAAGAAGCGCAGAAAAAAAGTGGACATCGAGGTTCATCGCCGCCACATTCTCGGAATTGTCCACAGCTTGGATGGTATGCGGATGTCGGAAGCGTATTGGCATGTAGGCGGGTTGGCGAATCAATTGCGCGAGGTTGAGGAATCCGCCATGAAATTCCTGGATGCCGGGGATGCCGAGACCGCGGTCGAGATTCTGCTGGTTCTGCTGGAAGAGTCCAGCCGGGGCATTGAAAATGTTGACGACTCGAATGGGGAATTGGGCGGATTTGTGGGGGAACTGGGTACGCCATTGGCTGAAGCCATTTTGAGCATGGATCTCAATCACGTCGAGCGTGAAAGACTGATCCGCAGGCTGGAGAAGTTGATCGATTATGCTGGCGATTACGGGATGGAGGGCAACCTGGATATTGCGATTCAGGCTGCGAAGTATGGCTGGGATGATGCGCCCAAAGGGAAGGCGTCTCCTCGGGGGGATGGCGCAATTTTCTATGAAGATGAAGATTGGGATGAGGATAATGAATATGAGTTTCGTGAGCGAGGGTTTCTGGTTGGCTCAGGCTTCGATGATCTTACCGAGGTCAAACTGAATGTACTGGATCGGCAGGGGCGTACCGAAGAGTATCTTGCCCTTTGCAAGCAGGAAGGACGTCACCTGCGTTATGCCTTGAAGCTGTGCGATCTCAAACAAATTGAAGTGGCTGTGAAATACGCCAAAAAGAACCTGACTACTGCGGAGGAAACTCTTGAAGTAGCCCGCCGCTTGCGAGAGTCTCGGTTGGTAACGGAGGCGATTGAAATCGGTGAACACGGACTTAAGTTGAAAGGCTCAAAGGCGAGCCTGGGCGAATGGCTGGGTCCCGTGGAAGAGGCGCAGGGACGTACAAAACAAGCATTGACCGCCTGGACGGCTGCGTTTGGCGAGGATCCAACACTGGATATCTACAAAACGATCAAGCGTCTGGCTGGAAACAGCTGGGGGCGCTTGCGTCCGGAGGTGATGGCAAGCCTGCGCAAATCACAAGACAAGCAGGTCTTGGCAGAGGTATATTTGCTGGAAGAAGAATGGGACAATGCCATCAAAGTAGCAGTGGGGCATGATGTCTGGTATACCGTTGCTGAAATCGTGGCGGATGGCGTCATCCAACATCGTCCGGAATGGGTGATTCAAATCAGTTTGAAATACGCAGAACGCCTGATGGCTGAGGTCAAGAGCAAAAATTATCCGATTGCTGCTACCTGGCTCAAACGCGCCAAACAAGCCTATACATTGCTGGGGAAATCGGATGAATGGAAGAAGTATTTGAAAGAAACGAAGGAAAACTACAAACGCAGACCCGCACTGCAAAGCCAGCTTGAGCGGTTATAGCGAATATGACATGGGTTGTGGCGAAATATCGGCGGTTTATTGGCGGGATAATGGCGGTTCGCTCATCTTCTACCCTTGTAGGGATTATGAGGTAAAAACCTGATTTATAAATCAAATATAATTAAGGCGTGATACATAATCCCCCCTCACGCAAGGCTGTTGATGTCATCCTTCATGACGCCATGCAACGCGACATCACCACGGCGCGGCGGGTCACACTCCTTCAAATTCTATGGAACGAGCGCTACCTTACCCGGGCTCAATTGATCGTCAGGACGGAGTATCGCCTGGGCAGGAATTGTTTTGGTGCATCCGCCTGGGAGGATACGTTTTATCGGGATATGCGCGTGGTGAAACAGGCGTTTCAAGCGGCTGGGTATGTACTGGAATATAGCCGTGACCGGAAAAATAAAGGATATTATCTAAAGGGGCAACCGGCGCTCTCGTCTGAATTCAGTCAAATGGTAAAAGCAAGTATTGCCGAGGTGGATCAACGCCAGATCGATATTTATCGGCGGCTATCGGCTGCAGACCGTTTCCGGCAGGGCTGCGCCATCAGTGACATCGCCCGAAATGTTGTCGCATACCGAATCCAACAGGAAAATCCTGAACTAACGGTACTGGAAGCGCATCGATTGGCATTACAGCGAGCCTATACAGCATGACAGACCGGCCTTTGGATATTACTGCCTTTATTAAACTTATTCTTGCCACGTTGAAAGCTGCGAAAGTTGAGCATCTGATCTGCGGCGCCATCGCAGAATAGGCATGGGGGAACCTTGCGCCACTCAGGATCTGGACATCGTCATAAACCTTCTCATCAAAGCCGTAGGCAGGTTTTCTAAAGAACTCAAGAACAGAGATATGCTTGTTACTTCCGACATCATTCTGGATGCCCTGAGTGAGGACCGCGCAGACAGCCCGTTGAATGCGATCCATATGTATAGCGGATTCAAAGCGGATTTATATCTCATGAGGAATGGTGATGAATTTCGTCAGAGTGCCTTTCAACGCCGCCTCCTGGTAGACTATGGGACACCCATTGGGGAGGTATATGTCCATTCACCTGAGGATCTGATCCTCTATAAACTCATGGATTTGGGATTAAGCGGGCAGTCAAAATACGCCCAGGATATTGCGGCAATTCTCAAAGCCAAAAAGGATCAACTTGATTATGGATATATTGATGGGTGGGTGGACCGTTTGGGATGGAACTCGCTGTGGACGGAATTAAAAGACGATTATGTTTGAAACTTTCATTGCAGCAGGTAATCAGAAATCCCCAGCTAGATTCAAAAGTTTGCGTAATAATGGGATGGTGCATAATACACATAAAGTTTTATTTTTATACACACAGAAAGGAGTGCAAAATGAGAACGAATATTGTCCTTGATGACAAATTGATTGAACGTGCCCAGAAGTTGACAGGAATTAAGACGAAACGAGAAGTAGTGCATGAAGCATTGCGTGTGTTGATCCTCTTGAACGAGCAGGCGGAAATCCGAGCCTTGCGCGGCAAATTGCCGTGGGATGGCAATTTGAATGATCAGCGCCAATCGCGTGTGAAAGTGCATTAGCCACGCTTGTAGTTGATGCCAGTGCCAGAAATTATCGTTTTCTACGTCAAAAAGGGATTACCGCCCGTAAAACAATTGATAGCTTTATAGCTACATTTTGCATCGAGAACGATCATGAGCTTCTTCATAAATGACAGCGACTTCGACGGATATGAAAAGCAACTGGGGCTGCAAGTGATCCATCCGTAATACTGAACGCCGTGTAAGAATGCACTATTGATTTGTGCAATCACCCAGACTAATAAACCAACCAACTATTGTGAGCCGAAGAAACGCTGTTTGCTTCGCATGATACTCTTCAGCTTTTTTACATCCATACTCGTTTTGTACTCAAAACGAGTATGGATGTAAATCCTTCATTCTTGGAGCATCCAGTGATCCTAATGTTTACTTTTTACAATAAGTCTTTCTCGATGGTTTTATCGCCCAAACCCAGGCGATGGGCAAGTTTGGAAATTTCAGCGGAACGGATCATATCAGGTTGAAGCTATTCCTTTTAGTGTTTCAGTGTCTATGTTGAGTTGCAGTCGCCAGCGAGATAAGAATTGACCGTTTTTCGGAAGGAGGGGATCCAACAATGCGTAACTTGGACCAATTTGCCCTTGCAGGCGAGACAAAATTTCAGATGGCGCCAAACTGTAGAAATCAAGTAAATATCCCAATCTCTTCACCACTGCCTGGCTCCCCAGTCGTTGAGCATATTCAGCCAGTTTTTTCCAATCAAGATCATCTTTGTGGATCAGAAGACCAGTCGCCACTTCACTTACTCCAGCACACAAATCGGGTCGTGCCAATCCATCCAGGATGGTCCGCTCGGGATCACTAACTTGTATCTGATCCTCTGCTGAAGTCCAGACAGGCGTGTATCCCCACATGTACTTGGGTTGGGTTGTAATAAATCGGTAGGGTACATTAAAGACAGTCCGGGATTTCAGCCTGCGTGGGGTTGAGATTGTTACGGTCGTTATTGGGCGGGTTAGCATATTGTGGATTTCAAGAGCGCTGTCATGAGAGATGTAATAGGGGACATCACCGATCAATTCTCGTGCAATAACCAACCGATTGGCAGCTGGTACAGCGTCATCTCCAGCCGATGGCAGGACAATGGCGTATTTTCCAGCTCCCAAACTGACCAACCAACCAGCTTTTGTGAGCCGCAAAAGTGCCTGCTGCGTGGCGGGATAGCTCTTTCCGTTGATTTCCTGCGCCTCTTCAATGGAAAAAACTGTCCTACCAAGGCTGGCTAAAGCGGTGAATAGGCGGGAATTCTCCCTGCCAAGGGTTTTTGGGTAAGCAGTCATTATGTTTTGTGTATCAAAAATTACGAATTCCATAATATTATATACATAAAACATAATTTACTTCAACATCCAAAACAAAAATCAGAATAAATTTGGGGAATCCGGAAGAAATATCATAGGAAATTCGAATTTTTCCAACAAACTGCTTTCTACGGGACTGCCCGAATCTTACAGAAATGAAGTTGCTACTTTGCAGCTTGCCATATCGATCATTTTGAATTATTATTCACATCATGAATAATAATTCAAAATCAAAGCCGTATCGTGAACGGTGGATTACGCCTTATCTCCAGAGCGCAATTAAAGACCATTCTGTGATCGTTCTGACAGGCGCCCGACAGGTTGGAAAAAGCACCCTTCTCCTAAATGCTGAACCGTTTCGTAATTGGAGATTCCATACCCTGGACGATTTTGATATATTGGAACAGGCGCGTTCGAATCCTGAATCCCTTTGGGCAGGAACAAATCAGGTGATTTTGGATGAAGTTCAAAAGGCGCCGGACATCCTGCTTGCTATCAAAAAGACTGTGGATCGAAACCCGGGCAGGTATCAATTTGTATTATCCGGTTCTGCCAACTTGTTGTTGATGAAACAGGTAAGTGAAAGTCTGGCTGGGCGCGCAATCTACTTTGTGCTTGATCCGATGTCGATTGGGGAAATGCACAATCGATCCAACCCGGATGTGTTGGTACGTCTCCTGAATGGTGAATTTCCCGCAGAGAGTTCCCTGCAGGAGGAGCTTCCCGATCCTACTGAGTCCATCCTGCGTGGTTTTATGCCGCCGCTTCTCAACCTGAATTCATCTGAGGCATGGACCAGATGGTGGGAGGGATATGTTGCCACATACCTGGAGCGTGATCTACGACAGATTGCTCAAATTGACGCATTGTTGGATTTTCGCAGAGTGATGGAGCTTGCAGCGCTGCGCTCTGCGCAATTGATCAATCAATCTGAGATTTCCCGGGATGCTGGACTATCTCAACCCACTACCCATCGGTATCTAAATCTTTTGGAAACGACCCATTTGTTTGAACGGTTGCCTGCATACACCGCGAACCACACGACCCGCCTGCTGAAGGCTCCCAAGGCGTTTTTTAATGACCCGGCTCTGGCGGTCTTTCTGTCCGGTTATTTCGAATTGGATGACCTCCGTAAGGCGCGCGAATATGGTTCCTACTTCGAGACATTTATTTATCATCATTTGAGAATCCTGGCGCGCCTGATGACCCCCTCTGCTCGCCTTTATTTTTGGCGCACCATTGATGGGAACGAGGTTGATTTTGTTCTGGAATATGGCAGACGCTTGCTTGCTGTGGAGGTGAAACGCACTGACAACCTTGGATATCGCGACACTGCGGGACTTCGATTGTTTCTGGAAAAGCACCCCAAGACATCTGCTGGTTTAATGGTTTATGGCGGGAAGGCAATCAAGCGATTCGATGAGAAAATCGTTGCAATCCCGTGGACTCTTTTGACAGGATAAGTATTCCTCCATGTTTGGCACTTGGCAATCATATTCTGTGACTATTCTCCTATAATACCCACGGTCACAAACTGCACTTTCCACAAGTTAATTTACCTGCCGACCAGACATTACAGCCCCGCCGATAAAAGCTTTCACTTCCCGCGCTACATGGGGCGGGGAGTTGTTAAGTTTTGAGGGAAATAGATAAATTGACTAACTCCCGAGAATCGAGTAAGATAGTGTAGCAAAAGACGCTACAAAAGGAGTTAGTCATGCAATTCGTACCCTATCGAGATTTACGAAATGAGCCATCCGCTCTTCGCAAAAAATTGGCAAGCGAGGGTGAGTTGGTTGTGACAGTAGATAACAAACCATTCGCTGTGATGATAAATCTGGACGACGAGAACATCCAAGATATTCTTTTGATGGTGTCTCGTTTGAGAGCGCAAATGGCTGCTCGTTCAATACGCAGCAAGGCACGCAGGGATGGTCTAGATAAAATGGCACTAAAGGATGTCAATGCTGTTATCAAAAAAACCAGAGCAGACCGGAAGCGCTGATGTTGACGATTGTATTGGACACAAATGTGTTGATCAGCAGTCTGCTTAGCAGCAAAGGCGCTCCAGCTAAGATTCTTGACCTGATTTTAGGTGATCAAGTTGTTGTAGTTTATGATAATCGGATACTTGGTGAGTACGAGGAGGTTCTGTCGCGCCAAGAATTCCATATCCACCCCTCAAAGGCATTTGCTATCGTAAATCACATTGAAGTGTCCGGTCATTATATTGAGTCTGAAAAGCTCCCCATAGAAGGCTTTACAGACCCGGATGATATTATGTTTGCTGAAGTATTTATTACATCGGAGGCAGATGCATTGGTCACGGGAAACCTAAAACATTACAAGCCTTTGCTCGGGAAGAATATGCTTGTTCTAACTCCTGCGCAGTTTTTGGAAAGATTTTTTCCACGACAGAAGTAATTAGCGGTCAATAGCTCGTAATGTTTGACTGATGAACAATATGGGGATACCACGCAGTTTTTCTATTTGGGAACATTTCGCCTATAGGTTTCATATTGGTTTGCCCCGCCGACGGGGGCGCCGTCTTTTCATGATCAATTTCTCGCATTCATCCTCAGGATAAAACGAAAGAGCTTTGTTTAATAGTAGTTCCAGCTCTTTTAGAAAAGGGTATCTTGGATTAAATGTGTATAACCGCGTTCGTCCTTTGGTAATGCTTGCCAAAATACCGCCAAGCTCAAATTTATCGAGCTGGTTCTGGATGGTAGAAATATCCATGTCAAAAAATTGAGATATTTCTCTTGCATAACCTTCACCGCGAGCTGTAATGAAGATCAATACTTTTTCAGAACCTTTGGAGCCAAACAGGGAGGCTAACATTTTTCTCTCCTATCGAAAATACTAATGACCGAACAAATCGATTTTATAACCGAAACTTTCGGTTATAAAATCATGGTCTATTGTAAGTTTTACGCAGCTCATTTAGTGCCTGTAACAAATCCTCGAAAGTAATGCCTTCGTCCTTAAATTTCTCAGCAATTTGATTAGCCAGTTTATCCACTTGGGAAACTTTTGACGTGAGCAAAATCGTACCTTTACCAAGATTAATAACTTTCAAAGTTTGACCTTCCTCGAGTTTGTATTCTTTGCGCAGTTTGGCAGGAATGGTAATTGTTCCCTTACGGTGAATTTTTACTGTGGTCATAATTTTTCCTTTATAACAGTGTCTGATCCATGAACAGATTTGTCAGATGTCGGCATTCTTCCAGTGCTCCCTTTCTCTACAAATTGCTATCCACCGGACTGCCCCGCATGTGGGCATTGTGAATATCCTGATCGGTCTGTGCCAGATAGCGCCGCAGGATCTGCAGGTCGGAATGCCCCATCAGTTTCTGGAGGGCAAAGATATCGACCCCGTTACGCAGCATGACTAGGGCAAAGGCGCGGCGGAAATCGTGCGGGGTGGGGATGGACTTAAAGCCGATTTTTTCCGCACGCCGGCGCAAGAAACATCGTAAAGCTGAATAGGTCATCCTTTCACCTTGAGTGGAAATCCACAAAGCTGGACTGTTGTCCTTTCGATAACGAAGATACCCACGGATGGCACGAATGGTTTTTCTACCGAGGAACACCATTCGTGGCTTGCGTCCTTTGCCCTGACGGATCATCACTGCTCCGGTTGCCAGGTCCACATCTTCCAGATTGATGTTCAGGAATTCTTTGGCGCGGGCACCGGTATCCAGTAATCCCAATATCATTGCCTTGTCGCGGACTCCGGAGTAATTGCTTTGGCAGGTCTTCAGGAGTTGGTGGATTTCTTCAATTTGGATCGGTTCAATGGGGTCGGTCGGCAGCTTGGGCGCTTTGACCCTGCGGATCGGATTCTTCCATCCAGCCGGCATGATCTCTTCCTCTTCAAGCCAATACAACATGGTCCGCAGTGGACGGAAGCAGGCATGCACGCCGCCGGGATTATGCGTCTCGGAGAGTTCAAGAAGATATCTGCGAATAAAATCTGAAGTGATCTGAGATACTTGCGTCAGCGCTTGACGTTCACAGTATCTCAGGAAGTATTGCAACTTCTTGGTATAGAGTTCGATTGTGTCGGGGGATAGACCTTGCGATTTGCGGTCGATCAAAAATGATTCGACCAGAATAGGCAGATAATCCTGCTGGGAAAATGTGATAAGCCCTTGGTCTTGTGTATTTAAAGCACACATGGTGATCTCCT
>ERZ761609.447-NODE-447-length-48297-cov-72.328966_pt1 | contig 48297 bp, 42 predicted proteins | sample MGYA00511163_ERZ761609 | MGnify/ENA primary metagenome ERZ761609 (study PRJEB28899, sample SAMN02445070) | bioreactor sludge metagenome | biome: EBPR sludge | place: Australia: Brisbane, Thorneside Wastewater Treatment Plant | collected 2011-12-16 ... | reverse complement strand
ACACCGCCTACCGCCGACGGCAAACCGCCTACTGCACACCGCATACCGCCGACTGATTAAGACAACTCTATCCTTACCAACGACACCACTTTTTTCAGTGCAGCCTCCACCACATGCGTTTCCGGGTGCCGCAGGATGATGTAGCCGACCCCCTCATAATTGCCCTCATGCGGGCGGCCCACTTCCGGTATTTTGGCATCTGTGATGAGATGGCCCACCTCACGGTCCACTTTTTCCAGACCGTGTACCGCTTTGATAAAACCGCTGCCCATACCCCGGAGGTAAGCGGCACCTACGGCGTATTTGCGCTCCGGCGCTTTGAACTCGCCGAAAATAATCATGCGCGCCCAGGCGTCCAAGCTGTCGAAATCATTGGCACGCGACATGAGCGTTGTGATCTGCGCTCCGGGAGGCCGCGCCGCCACTTCCGACACTGCCACGCTGCCGTCGGGGCGCCGAAACCACTCTAAATGGCTCAATCCGGTTTTCATTCCCAGCACATCCAAAGTTTTGAAGGCCGCCTGACGAATATCATCGTATTCGGGCACATCAATTTCACGGGGCAATACCACCTGCCACTGAATCCAGGGTTCGCGCATCACCTCTATGGGATTGGGGTGGTAATGCGTCAGCGAGTGAAAAACCGCTTGGCCATTGAGCGAAAAAGTGTCGAAAGAATGTTCGGTGCCCGTCACAAACTCCTCAAAGAGCACCTCATGGCCCGGCGAAGGCGGCATCTCCCGCAGCACGGCGTCCAATTCGTGGTGATTGTGAATCTTGTAAGTAGAAAGCGATCCCATGCCCGCCGGCGGTTTGGCGATGAGCGGGAATCCGCACAACTCTGCAAAAGTACGGGCCTCGGCAGGGCTTGCCACCGTTTGATAGCGGGCGCAGGGAATTCCGGCCTCGCGGAGTTTGGCTTTCATGCGGGCTTTGTCTCTGAAATTCAGCGCCGTTTCTACGCCCATGCCTTCTATTCCCAATGCCTCGCGCACTTGGGCCAGCGGTACCTGCATGATCTCTACCGCCCCTATGATCCGGTGGATGGGGCCGTGTTGTGCGGTCAGTTCGCGGGCAGCCTGTTCCAATAATTTTGGATCCAAAGGATTGGCAACTTGCCGGTGCCCATACAGCCGGGCCGACAAATCGTGTCTCAACAAAACAACAGGCTCTTCGGTGATCAACCCGAGCTGCACATCGGGGATGCTCGTCAGCGTGTGGATAAAGCGAACGGCATTTTCCGTAAAATTCGGCGTGGCGTAAACGACAAAAGGCATGGGCAATCCGATTTGTTGTGATGGAAAAGTTGGTAAATATCAAACTTTGGCGTCAATCATCCAAATTCATTTTTTGTAACTATTCAGTCGATCCCCCAAAGCCACGAGCTATGACCACGCCCCAGGCGTGGTATGAGTTTGTTTATTCGATAAAAAATTAGATTTTCCATTTGGGGAAATTTCAAAATCTCATCTTGAAAAATGGCCTTTTTTCATTTTGGAAAATCAAACTCGCGACTCGAACCACGCCTGTGGCGTGGTCGCAGCTTTTTGCAGGGCGACTGAATGGTTACCATTTTTTGATGCCCCTCATGCGTCTTCCAGCAGGATGGCTTCCGCCAGAATTTCCAACACCGCATCTGCATCAATTTGGTCAACGGATGAAAACGCAACCCCGGCCACCATTTTGCGGCCTTTCGCATCCAATATCCCCTGCACATTCGACAAGCGGCCGCCATGAATAAAAACCAATTCCACCCCTTTGTTTTTCAACGGGTTGAGATAACAAACCCAGCTCTTTCTGTAATAAAAAGGAATCTTGTACCGGATTTTGCAACTGATCTCTGGAAAGGCCGTCAGCAATTCGTGCAAGGCCAGCATGATGGATTGCGCCGGTTCTTCCTGTTCGTAAATGAAATCTGTACAGGCATCCATAAAGTTGATTTTTGGGTACGCAAATTACATGTTTACCAACAAAAAAGGCTCCGGGAAGCATTTTTCCCAGAGCCTTTTTGATCGTTATGATGCCCCCTACATTTCCTTGCCGTAGCGTTGACCGTTTTCATACCGCACCACAAAAGCGCCGGAGAAGCCCTTCTTCTGTGCCTGCTCCATTGCTTTGAAAGCTTCTTCGCGGTTGGTGAAATTGGCCAGCATCACGCGGGTGAGGCCCTGAGAAGTGATGACTTCGGTTTCCATACTTTGAGCCAGCGCTTTCACGCGTTTTAAACTGGAGGCGTTGGCGTCGTATTTCTGCAAGGCAGCCAATTGCACTTTGTAATAAGTGCCCGTCAGTCGCGGTGCAGAACTGGTGTATTCCAACTGGTCGTCGGGGCCGAAGCCCTTTGCCGTATAGGTTTCCGGGCCGGGGATCACCTCGCCGGGTTTATCCGGCATGGGCGGGGTCGGATCCACGGGCTTTTCCACTACTTTGTCTAAATAGATCGGACGGCCATAGGTGGTTGTGTTGGGATCGTTGGAGGTGAAATCGTAATTGCCGGCTTTGTACCCCGTGCTTTGGATTTCAATTTTAAAATTGCGACCCGGCAGTATCTCAAAAGAATAAGCTCCGCCGCTGAAATCCTTCACCAACAGCAGGTTTTCAACGTTGCCCGGCAACACCTGATACAGCGATGCCGTGATGTTGTTCAAGGGCGCGCCCGATTCGCGGTCGTAAGCATTGCCTTTGACCATGAGGCGACGACCACCGATGGTAAATTCAAAGATATCTTCGTCGCGGGTGCCGTTCTTCATGCCGCCAAAAGCGCGGTTGGAAGAGAAAAATCCCGCATTGCCGTCGGCGTTGGTGGTGAAGAAAAAGTCATCAGCGGGCGAGTTGAAAGGCAGGCCGATGTTTTCAGGAGCCGTCCAGATGGTTTCCAGACCTTTGGCTTTGAAAATGTCCAATCCGCCGATGGAAGGATGGCCATTGGAGGCGAAGTAGAGCATCCCGGAACCCGCATCATAAAATGGCGTCATATCGTCGCCGGCCGTATTGATGGTCGGACCGAGGTTGACGGGGAAGGAGAAGTCGGTATCGTCGGCGGCCAGATCGCGGGAGACGAACCAGATGTCCATACCGCCTCTGCCGCCCTCGCGGTTGGAGGCAAAAAACAGGAATTCCTGGCCGTTGCTCTCTGCCACTGCGGGGTGCGTAGCCGTCACTTTGGCCATATTTACATAATCGGGCAGACGAACGGGCTGCGACCAGGAGCCTCCCTGACGCTTGATAAGGAAAATTTCACAGCGGGTGGTCAGAGGTCCCCAGGTTTCCTGGCCGCGGCAAATGGTGAAATAGAACCGGTTGCCGTCGGCAGAAAGGGCGCCGTTGCAGTAGTGATCGTTTTGGATGACGGGAAAGGCTTCCGGCGCGCCGGCTTTGCCCCATTCCTTGCCCTGGCGCTGCGAACGCAGAATGCGCGCTTTGCCGCCGGTAGTGGAGGAAAAATACAATACGTCATTGGTGAACGCGATGGGGGCAAACTCCGTAGCATCCGTGTTTACGCCTTTACCGGTGTAAATGATTTCAGCTTCCCGGTTGGCGCGGGCCGGCAGTTCTTTGGCTAAGTTGCAGCCCGCAATTTCTACGCGGACAATTTCTTCCACGATGGCCCGGTCGGAGCCGCTGTATTTGTCAATGTAAGCCTGAAACTCGCGTTTGGCGTCTTCGTAGCGGCCGTCCTGCTTGAGGCTGCGGGCATACTTCAGCCCCGACATGGGGTACTTCGCATTGTCGTCTTTGGTGTGCTGGTAGTACTCGGCAGCCTTGCGGTAGTCTTTGACGGAGTAGTAAATTTCGGCAATTTTAAAAGCCAGGTCTTTGTTCTTGGGCTTCTTTTTGAAAGCCTCTTCGTATTGGGCCGCCGCTTCGACGTATTTGCCCTGCTGGTAGAGTTCGTCCGCGGATTTGCGCGATTTTTTCCAGCTTTGAGCCGGCAGCGCCGTAGTTATGCACACGGCAAGCAGTAGTAAATAAAACGTTTTGCTCATAATAAGAAGGTTGAGTGCGAAATGAAAAAAGCTGGTTAACCAGTGTGTGAGACGCCTGGCCGAGAACCTGTGCGTCTTTCGACCCTGACTAACGTTTGGGTAAAGATAAAGATTGTTTGGCGAGGGGTGATAGTTATCATGCTGCCAAAATGCAGAAAAGGGCCATCCGAATATCCGGAAGCCCTTTTCAGTATGGCGTCAATATGCGCGCTCTAATGGCAGCGCTTACTGCACTATTAGTTTACCGTGTCCGAGGCTGCGGCCGTTTCCGGCTGTCCATTCGTAAAAATAGACGCCCGGCAACAAACCCGCGGTATCCAAAACTTGCTTAGATGCGGTTACCGGCAGCACTGCAATGGTGCGTCCATAAGTGTCGCGGAGGTGCAAGCTACTGTTTTCTAAGGGCAGATTGGTCAAAACGACAGCGCTTTGCCCGGCCTTTATCGGGTTGGGAAACAGGCCGATTTCGGTTTTCAAAACCTCCTGCACAGACGAAACAACCACCTGAACGCCTTCGGAAACCGAGTAACAGCCATTCGCATCTACCGTTTCCAGCGTGTAAAGGCCGCTCTGCTGTGCCGTCCAGGCTGCGGCATCGGCCCCGGATATGGGACTTCCGTCCAAATGCCACTGAAAATGAGCAAATTGACCGGCATTGGAGCATTGGAGCACCGGGCCTTCCATGTCTATCTCCGGGCTGGTAATAGGGTAAACCGTGACTTCAAAAACATCTTCCAGGGTAAAAACACAGGCGCCGAGGTACGCCTCTATTCCATAAATACCACCCTCGAAAATTTGCAGGCTCAAGTCCACCAACTCGCGGAATCCATCAGCCTCCCGAATCAGGAAAATCGAATCGGCAAGGCCTGCAATGCCGAGCCGGGCCGAATCTCCCTCGCAAAATGCGGGCGTATCGAGCGCTGCTTTGAGCGCCGGAGCGGAAATAAGCTCTAAGAATACTGAATCTGAGCGACTTGCGCAGTGGCCGTTTCGCGCTTCTACCTGATAATAGCCGGCCTCGGCAGCCACATACGAGCTTTCGTCGGCATGAATGGGGTCGCCGTTGAAGAACCATCGGTAGGATTCCGCGCCGGGCGCAGCGGTTAGTTCAAGGGGCGAACCCTCGCACAATGCCGGGTTTACATTCAAAATGGCCGCCTCCGGAGAGAGGTGGCGCGGGCCGGGCTGGAACTGAATGCTGTCGGCGCGCAAAACGAACAAGCCGAAAGTGATGTCGGAGCCGAGGATATTGCCGGAAGGCAGATACGGATATGCTCCCCAGGCGCCGTTGTACCCGCCGTAATTCATGTTGATGGGGTAGGTATCGTAATAAGCTGTACGCACCACCGTGTCGGGGTTCGACATATCGTAAATTTGGATGCCGTCGTGGTAATAAGCCATGACGACGTACTGGTCGCGGATGAAGGGATTGTGTATGATGCTGCCCAGATTGGGAGCCAGCAGAGCCGACTTGAACAGCGAGCGCACATAGATGTCGTCAAAATCCTGCACATCTACCACTTTGACGCTGGTGCCGTGCGTTTCATCTGCCATGATGAAAAAATTTCGGTCGGCATCGAGCCAGCCGGAGTGGTTGTAGCCCCTTTCGGGGTAATCGGTCATGGAGCCGAGCAATATGATGTTTTGCGGGTCGCTGAGATCATATACCCAGAAGCCGTTGCCGCCGTGCGAACAATAAGCGATGTTGTCAACAACATGAATATCGTGTATGTAACCGCCGGGCAGCGGAATGGAGGCCAGCAATTGCGGCTCATCGGGGTTTTGAGTGAGGTCATAAATGATAACGCCATTGTGTTGCGTATTGGTGCCGGCCATGTACAGGCGGCCCTGTAGCGTGTCCACCCAAAGATTGTGGCTGCGCTGAAATGTGGTATTGTTTTGGTAAGTCATCATCACCGTGTCCGGTAAACGGCTCATATCGAATACCATAAGGCCGTCTGTACCCTCATCTGCGCAAGCGTAAGCGCGGTCGCGATAGGTTTTAAAATCCCGCCAGATAGAATTGACCGACCCCGGAAATGACTGAATTTCAATAGGTTCTTCCGGTTTGGTAACGTCAATAAAATGAATGCGCCCCGCCGATCCGAGTATGGCATATTCCCTGCCGGAGCAGTCGGCATAGCCCCATACGTCATTGTATCGGATGCCGGAGTGGGTGGGCAGGTCGGGATTGTTCCAACGGCTCAGTTCCGTCATATTCAGGCTCGGATTCTGAGCGATCAGGGGGAGTCCCGAAAGCAGTGTAAAAACGACAAAGAGAAAAGTAGAAAAGCAGCTACGCATGAAAGTTGTATTTTTGTTGTTCGATGGACAAAGGTAAAATTCTCGAAGTAATTGGCCTGAATGTAGAATTCCCAACTCGTCAGGGTGTCGTGCAGGCTGCGAAAGATGTCGGTTTTGTGCTGCACGCCGGGCGCACGCTGGGCATTGTGGGCGAGTCCGGCAGTGGGAAATCCGTGTCGGCACTGTCGGTCATGCGTTTGTTGCCTGCCGGCAAATGCCGTCAAAGCGGGCAGATTTTGCTGTCGGGCGGCGATGATGCGGCACCCTTGCCCTTGCATCAGCTCGGCGAACGGGAAATGCAGGCCATTCGGGGGCGTCGTATCGGCATGATTTTTCAAGAACCCATGTCGTCGCTCAATCCGGTTTTCAGGTGTGGCGATCAGATTACCGAATCTTTGTACCGGCACCTGAAATTGGACGCGAAGACCGCCGCTGAACGCACCCTGGAGTGGTTTGAAAAAGTACAACTTTCCGACCCCGACCGCATATTCCAATCTTTCCCGCACCAACTGTCGGGCGGCCAAAAGCAGCGCGTAATGATTGCCATGGCGATGTGCTGCCGGCCCGACCTGCTCATTGCCGACGAACCTACCACCGCTTTGGATGTGACGGTGCAAAAAGCCATTCTCGACCTCATTCGGGAGTTGCAACAAAACACCGGAACGGCCTGCCTGTTCATTTCTCACGATCTGGGCGTCATCAGCGAACTGGCGCACGAGGTGGCCGTTATGCACCAGGGTGTCGTGGTAGAAAACGGCCCGGTGGAGGAAGTCTTTCGCAATCCACAGCATCCATACACCCGGGGCCTGATTGCCTGCCGCCCGCCTTTGCACAAAAGGCTGCATCGCCTGCCGGTTGTGTCTGATTTTTTGTCGCCTGATGCGGAGGCTCCCGCTCCAGTGGAGGCCGCTCCCCGCATTGTTGACGCTGCCGCGCCGCTGCTCGATGTGCGCGGCGTGTCTGTTCGCTACCCCGGCCGGCCACCGGTACAAGCCCTCCAAGATGCGTCGTTTGTGTTGTACTCCGGCGAAACGATGGGCATTGTGGGCGAGTCGGGCAGCGGAAAAACCACGCTGGGCCGGGCCTTGCTCCGCTTGGTGGATGCTCATTCGGGCGAGGCATGGTACAATGAGCACAACCTCCTGGCCCTGTCCGATGCGTCACTGCGCGCCCTCCGCCGCGAAATACAGATGATTTTTCAAGACCCCTACTCGGCACTCAACCCGCGCCACACCATAGGCCGGGCCATTCTGGAGCCGATGCAATGGCATGGCCTCTGCGGCAGTGCAGATGAGGGCAGGGAACAAAGTGCCGAACTGCTCCGCACAGTTGGTTTGGGGCCGGAGTACTTCGACCGCTACCCGCACGAGTTGTCGGGCGGGCAGCGTCAGCGGGCCTGCATAGCGCGGGCATTATCGGTGCGTCCCCGGCTGTTGATATGCGATGAATCGGTTTCTGCGCTTGATGTTTCGGTGCAGGCTCAGGTACTCAATCTTTTACAGGACCTCCGCGATGCACAGGGCTTGAGCATGATTTTTATTTCGCACGATATTTCGGTCATCCGCCAGATCAGCGACCGCGTGTTGGTAATGAAAGACGGCCGCATTGTGGAGTCCGGCCCTACGGATGAAGTGTGTTCCCAACCCAAATCTGATTACACCCGGCAGTTGATGGAGGCCGTGCCGGGAAAGTAGTGAGGGAATAGGAAATCATTCTAACTTTGTCACCTCAAAACCTTGAACATCTTATGGAATTCTTTCTGGGTACCTTGTTTTCTCTGTTCTCCATAGTGGATCCGCCGGGCGCATTGCCGGTGTATGTTTCGCTCACCGGCGACTTGCCGCAAAAAGAGCGCAACAAATTGGCCCTGCACACCAGCCTCTACTTTCTGCTCATTTTGGTGGCTTTCTTTTTGGCCGGCGCCTACATTCTCAGTTTTTTCGGCCTTTCGCTGTATGCCATGCGTATTGCCGGCGGCATGGTGCTGCTGAGTACGGGCTTCGGACTGATGAGCGGCAATTTTTCCAAACACCGGGGCTATAACGACTCCGTCAAGGCCGATGCCGCCAGCCGCTCCGAGATTGCCTTCACGCCTATGGCCATGCCGTTGCTGTCGGGGCCGGGGTCTATTTCCTACCTCATCATGCAGTTCAAACAGCATCCTGACTGGAATGAGCGGGCCATGATTCTGCTGGCCATTGTCGCTATGGGGGGCTTGGTGTATCTCACCCTGCGCGCCGCGCCGCTGCTGTTTCGCATATTCGGCACGGGCGGCCTCAGTGCCATTGCCCGCATCATGGGTTTTTTGGTAGTGGCCATCGGGGTGCAGTTCATCGTAGATGGCTTAGTGCATTTGGTTGGGGCCATTGAGTAACTGCGTTGTACCAGCAAGCTCCAACAGAAAAGCCGCTCTGATTTTGCATCGGAGCGGCTTTTCCATACCTTAGAAAAACGGGCCTCAATATTGCTGTTCGAGCGCGGTTTGAGCACTGTAAGCCAATATGTTGCGCACTGCCGAAGGCGCCGGGCTGAAAGTAGCTTTGGGCAGTTGGCGATAGCCTTCGTAGAGTTCTTCGTAGGCTTCTCTCAGAAAAATGTCTTCGTCCAATGCCTGACGCACGGCGAGGTTTTCTGTGAGGGTAGTTTCACGGTAGATGAAACGGATGAGATCGTTGCGTGTACAAGTTTGAAGCATAGGAGCAATTTTAAATTAGCTGACAGGATGTTTTCGTAATCAATGCCTATTTAACATGGCCCCTGCTCCGGTTATTGTTTGGCGAGTGTTAAAGTTTGGCGGCCTTATTTTACCCGATACCAGGTTTGGGTGCGGTACAAGCCCGTCCAGTGTTTGCCGCGCACGCGCAGTTCATCGGGTTGGCCTTTTTCAAACCACATGCTGCAAGCGTACTCATTGCCGTTTTCCGGGTCGAGGATTTTGCCGCCTTTCCACATGCCGTCTTCAGCCGCCATGCCTTCCACTACATTCATGCCCACGACGAGTTGGTCTTTCTTGGCGCCCGAGCATTTGTCGCAGCGGGTGTCGGGACCTTTTTTCAGCAGTTTGACCACCTTGCCGTAGAGCTTTCCGCCCTTCTCATAAATTTCGAGGTGCGACTTGGCATCGCCGGTTTTGTCGTCTATGGTTTTCCACATTCCGACGGGAGATTGAGCGGCGGCCATCCAAGGCGCCAACAAAGTCAGGCACGCCATCAAGGCGGCGGTTTTCCAAAAATTCATGTTTGATTGTGTTTTTATTTGGTGAAAAAATCGCTTGCGTCCAATTCCTGCGGATGCCAGAACACCTCCTCAAACCGCTGCACCCGGTCATTGTGTACTTCAACGCCTTCCTGCTCCAACAGTTCTTGCATCATATCGGGCCGGGGGAAATGATGCCGTCCGCTCAACTCGCCCTGCCTGTTTACTACCCGATGCGCGGGCACTTGGTATTCGCTAAAACTATGCCTCAACGCCCAGCCCACCATCCGCGCCGAACCGAGCGCCAGGTAGTCGGCAATGGCGCCATAGGTGCTCACCCTGCCGCGAGGAATCTGGCGGGTAATTTCATACACAAGGTCAAAATAGTTGTCGGGGGCAGGCATGAAAGTACTAATTTTGTCGGCGATACAAAGATATGTGTTTCGGCAGAACCACCAAGCGCCTGTCGAAATATCACCAACCTGCACAACGTGATCCACATCAAAGCTTCCGGCATAACGCACCTTACCGACGCCCGTTACTTCGCCGCCAAAGGCGTCACCTGGATGGGCTACTGCCTCGATCCTGCTTCCGACCAATACATTCCGCCCGCCAAAATGCAGGCCATCCGCGAGTGGGTGGACGGCGTACTCACTGTGGGCGAAATGGGCTTTGTCTCCGGCGACGACCTGTTGGATGCTGTGGCAAGTTACCACCTCGATGCCGTACAGATAAATATGTGGGTGGACGCTGCTGATCTGGAACCGCTGCAAGGCCGGGCCGAGATTCTGCGGGAGGTGGTGGTGCTGCGCGATTCCGATGCCGCCGAATTGCAAAAAGAAATGAACCGGATGGCCCATCTCATTACCGCCACCGTGCTGTCTTTTGCTCCGCAGGGCATCACCTGGGCGGATATTCGGGCCGGACGACCTTTCGGGCCGGATGCGCTGCGGCAACTGTGTTCGGGCAGTCCGGTGTTGCTTGATATAGACGTGGCGCCCGCCGACATGCCGGAACTGTTGGCCGCCGTGCAGCCTTATGGTTGGGTGGCGCGGGGCGGCGAGGAGGAGCGCGTGGGCGTCAAATCTTATGATGATCTGGATGAGATTTTTGAGGCGTTTTAAAAGTAAATCATGAACAAGAAACAATGGTATGAATCCCTCTTCGAGAACTACGGGGAAAAATACGATCAGGAGAGTTTCACGCAGGGCACGATAGGGGAGTGCGATTTTTTGGAAGAAGAGCTGGGCCGCGATATGCCTCTCCGGATTCTGGATGTGGGCTGCGGCACAGGCAGGCACGCCATTGAACTGACGCAGCGGGGCTACTCAGTGACAGGGATTGACCTTTCGGCCTCCCAATTGAAGCGCGCCGCTGAAAAAGCCGAGCGCCTGGGATTGAAAATTGACTTTCAGCAGCACGACGCCAGAAATCTGCCTTTCCGGCAAGAATTCGATGCGGCCATCATGCTCTGCGAGGGCGGTTTCCCGCTGATGGAGACCGACGAGATGAATTTTCAAATTTTGCAAAACGTGACACTAGCGCTCCAACCGAAGGCCAAGTTCATTTTTACCACCCTGAATGGGCTGTTCCCGCTGTTTCATTCTGTGGAGGCGTTTTGCGCATCGCAGACGGAAGAAGGCAATGCAACTTATCACAACAACTCCTTCGATCTGATGACGTTCCGGGATCACAACATCACCGAGGTGGAGGATGATTCCGGCAACAAAAAAATACTGGACTGCAACGAAAGATACTATGTGCCGTCTGAAATTACCTGGCTGCTGAAATCGCTGGGCTACCGAAAAATAGACATTTTCGGGGCCAAACTCGGAGAGTTTTCCCGAAGCCATGCCCTGACTACTTCCGATTTTGAGATGCTGGTGATTGCAGAGAAATGAGACGTCCCGAAGACATGACTGCTTTTGCGCTTTGTTAAGTTTTGTACTAAACTTACGTTAAACCAGAAGTCTCGTTTTGGCACTTTCTCAGTCTCGCCGTTACATTTGCTATGTGAAGGTCCTGCGGGCTTTCTCGACAACAATACATTCAGTCATTCACCAAAAAATCATTTGTATGCAACGCTTTTTATTCTCGCTCTGCATGGTATGCGGCATGTTTGTCATTGGAACTGCACAAACCTTGCCCTACACTTTTTCAACGGCCACAGCAGTTTACGAGCCATTAGAAAACGCTATCTCGCTCAACAATGGCGAGCTTTGGGACGACCCCGACTTTGTAGTGCCCATTGGGTTTGAGTTCGATTTATTTGGCCAGTCTATCAATGAGTTGTCCTTTGACTACGGCTTGGGAGGCATCGTGGGAGCAGTTGATAACGGAGAGAATTTCATATCCCTGCTCATTCCTTACGGCTCCGATATAGCCGACCGCGGGCAACTCACCGGGGAATCCAAATCTGAAATTCGCTACCTGACCGAAGGCGCCCCCGGCAGCCGTATTTTCAAATTGGAATGGAGCAATGCCGGGTTTTATTATGAAATGGACGAAAACGAAACCAACGACGATTTTGTCAATTTTCAGATGTGGCTCTATGAAGGCAGCAATATCATTGAGTTCCGCTACGGCGAAAGCTCTATTGCCGACCCCGATCTCGTGCATGAATTTGCCGGCAGCCCATTGGTCGCACTCGTAGATACCATTATAGCAGACGGTTCCGACGTTGCCTCTCTTTTTTATCTGAAAGGCGACCCTGACAGCCCTTCTGTTTTTACTACAAACAGCATCCTCGATTTATTTTTCCTTAACTCCATTTTAGACGACAGCCCTGCCGACGGACAAATTTATCGCTTTGCACCCAACGTTTCATCCCTGTTCGGCCCGTCTCTTGTTGCATCCGAGGTACAAGCCTGGCCAACAGTCGCTACCGAGAAGGTCACTTTGTACTGGCCGGAGTGGGAAACGACGCAGGCTCGCGCTCAGGCTCGCATAATAGATGCGCAGGGTCGCGCGTTTGGTTCGCCGACCGCCATCGCAGGCGCTGTGACCGAAATCAGCGTGGCACACCTGCCGGCCGGAGCATATTGGGTTCAATTGTTGCTTCCCGGCGGCGGCTTGGCCGGATCGAAAAAAATAATCAAACAGTGAGGCATTTGCCGGAATCACTGAAAACACTTACCTTTGCGCCCTTATGAGGAAGAAGTTTGCTTTGCCTGTTCTTTTTGCCGGTTTTGCGGCCATGCTTGTGTTCGGCGGATGTCGCAGCGAATACGAGAAAATCCGCACCGGCGGCGATCCCGAAACGATCCGCAAAAAAGCTTTTGAGTATTATGACGAAAAAGACTACGTGAAAGCGCAGGGCTTGCTGGAACTGGCATTGCCGAGCTTCAAGGGTAAGAAAGAAGCCGAGGAGATTTATTATCGCTACACCTACACCTATTATCACACTCGCCAGTATTTGTTGGCATCGTATTATTTCAACAGCTTCGTGCAAACCTTCGGCGGCAGCCCGTACAAAGAGGAAATGGCCTTCATGTCGGCTTATTCCAATTACAAAATGTCGCCTACGTTTCGCCTTGATCAGACGCATACGCTCAAGGCCATCGAAGACTTTCAGTTGTTTACCAATACCTATCCGGAGAGCGAGCGGGTGGCGGAGTGCAACAAGCTCATTGACGAATTGAGAAGCAAACTGGAGCGCAAAGCCTACGACGAAGGGCGGCTTTATTTTGATTTGCGCAATTATCAGTCTTCGGTGCAATCTTTTGAAAATCTGTTGCGCGACTTCCCCGAGACCAACAATGCCGAAGATGTGCGTTTTATGATTTTGAAGGCCAATTTCCTGCTGGCCGAAAACAGCGTGATTGACAAGCAGGGCGACCGTTATACGGAGACGCTCGAACGTGCCGAAGAATTCCTGGCCCGTTACGGCAAAAGCGCCAATGCCAAAGAGGCGGCCACTATGAAAGAGACTTCCATTAAAAAAATAAAACAATTAGAAAATGTCGGATATAAAAGCAAAAGCACAAGGTCTGGAACCTAGCGTAGGCCCTCGCGACGTAGGCGCTATGGTAAAAGACACGGGCAATGTGTACGAATCGTTGTCTATCATCTCCAAGCGCTCCCGTCAGCTCAATACCGAGCTGAAGTATGAGTTGCATCAAAAATTGGAGGAGTTCGCCGTTTCTTCCGATACCATCGAAGAAATCAACGAAAACAAGGAGCAGATAGAAATCTCCAAGTTTTACGAAAAGCTCCCCAACCCGGCGCTCATCGCTACGGAAGAGTTTACCAAAGGCGAACTGGCGTACCGTTTGGTTGACAAAAAGCCTCGCCTGAACAGAGGCGGCGGCGAATAAGGCTTGTACCCTGCAACGGCCATCCTGAACATACATCAGGGTGGCCGTTTCCTATCAACGCTCGTGCCATGAGCAGTTTGCAAAACAAAAAAATCATCCTCGGCATCACGGGGAGCATTGCGGCCTACAAAGCGGCGCAATTAGTGCGTTTGTTGGCCAAGTCAGGTGCAGAAGTGCAGGTGCTGATGACCGACGCAGCTACGGGGTTCATTACTCCGCTCACCCTGTCTACACTTTCCAAGCGGCCTGTATTGACGGGCATTCACACAGAAGAAGGCTGGAACAATCACGTCGAATTGGGGCTTTGGGCCGATGCGCTGGTCATTGCGCCACTCACCGCCACCACCTTGGCCAAGCTGTCTATGGGCATCGCCGACAACATCCTCGCAGCGGTGTATCTGTCGGCGCGTTGCCCAGTCTTTTTTGCGCCCGCCATGGACTTAGACATGTGGAAACACCCTGCCGTGCAAGGGCATGTGGAGCGCTTGCAATCCTTTGGAAATCACCTCATTCCGGTAGGATACGGCGAACTCGCCAGCGGCCTCACCGGCGAAGGGCGCATGGCCGAACCGGAGGAGATCGTGCGATTGCTGGAGGAGTTTTTAGCAAAAAAACAAGACCTGACCGGCAAAAAAATCCTCATTACGGCAGGCCCCACCTACGAACCCATTGATCCGGTGCGCTTTGTGGGCAATCGCTCATCGGGGCGCATGGGCGTGGCTTTGGCCAATGCAGCAGCAAGGCGAGGGGCTTCCGTTACCCTCATTTTGGGGCCGTCCAAATTGTCGCCGACCGAACCGTCGGTAGAAACCATACGGGTAGAAACGGCGCAGCAAATGTACGATCAGGCCCTTCGCTGCTTTCCCGCCGCTGACGCAGCCATCATGGCCGCCGCCGTCGCCGATTACCGGCCTGCCGAGGTGGCCGACGAAAAAATCAAAAAAGCGGGCGAGGAAATGAACATCCGCCTTGTCAAAAACCCCGACATCGCCGCAACGCTGGGCAGCCGCAAACAGCCGGGGCAAATCATCATCGGCTTTGCGCTGGAAACCAACAATGAAGCCGACAACGCCCGCGAAAAACTCCTCAAAAAAAATATGGACTGCATCGTCCTCAATTCTCTGCGCGATGCCGGTGCGGGTTTCGACGTGCCCACCAATCGCGTCATGCTGTTGTTTAAAGACAATAATAGCCTGCATTTCGAGTTAAAACACAAGGACGCCGTGGCCGAAGACATCCTCGATGCTGCCGTCCGATTGTGGAATGTTTCATCAACTATTTGACCGTATTTATGAGAGTTTCTTCACTTTTTTTTGCAGCCCTGTTCCTTTTGGGAGGTCTCGGTTCGCTCCACGCACAGGAGCTTCAGTTTTCTATAAAAATCAATACTCAGCGCCTGCAAACGGTGGACCCCAAGGTGTTTGAAACCCTGGAAAAAACCATTTACGACTTTCTCAATAACACCAAATTCACCGATCACGTCTATGAGCAGGGCGAGCGCATCAACTGCAATATTCAGCTCATCATACAGCAGGAAATCTCGCCTACCCGTTTCAAGGCGGATATTGCCATTCAGGCTTCCCGGCCCATTTATGGCAGCAATTCCCAAACAACGATGATCAACCACCAGGATCGCGACGTTACCTTCGACTACGAGCAATTCCAACCCCTCATCTTTTCCCGCAACGCCTACAATGACAACCTCTCCGCGGTGCTGTCTTTTTATGCCTACTTCATCCTCGGCATGGACTATGACTCTTTTTCGCCTTTCGGCGGAGACCCTTATTACAAAATAGCTCAGGACATCGTCAACAATGTGCCCCAGGGCGCCGCAGTGGCCAATCCCGGCTGGCGTTCGGTGGACGGCACCCGCAATCGCTACTGGATGGTGGAAAACGTGCTCTCGCCGCGCGTGCGCCCCATGCGCCAGGCCATTTATGATTATCACCGCCACGGTTTAGATGTGATGGCCAAGCAACCCGCCGCCGGTCGCGCCATTATGATGCAGGCTTTGGACGACATCGCGCAGGTCAATCAGGTGTATCCCAACAGCATGATCGTACAGATGTTTAACCAAACCAAAGGCCAGGAAGTGACCGAGATTTTTAAAGGCGGCACGCCCCAGGAGAAAGACCGCGTCATCGGAGTACTCACCCGCATTGACCCCACCAATGCGGGGCGTTATCGCAGCATCCGTTCCTGAGCCATGCCTGTTTCCATAGCCGTTTTTGCCTCCGGTACCGGCAGCAATGCCCGCCGCATCATGCAGCATTTTCAGCACTCTGATGCGGTACAGGTGCGCTTGGTCGTGTCCAACAAAGCCGACGCCGGTGTCCTCGAAATAGCGCGCGATATGGGCGTGGAGACACTGGTTATCAACCGAACCGAGTTCTATCACAGCGAGACCATCGTAGAAGAACTGCGCCGCAGAGACATCCGATTCATTGCCTTGGCCGGTTTTCTGTGGCTGATTCCTGAGTATTTGGTGCAGGCTTTTCCCCGCGCCATTGTCAATATACACCCGGCATTGTTGCCCAAATTCGGCGGCAAAGGCATGTACGGCGCCCATGTACACGAGGCGGTAAAACAGGCCGGCGAAACGGAAAGCGGCATCACGATACATTATGTGGACGAGCATTATGACGAGGGGCAACCCGTCTTTCAGGCCCGCTGCCCGGTGCTCCCCACCGATACCGCTACCGACATCGCCCGCCGCGTGCTCGAACTCGAACACAGGCATTTTCCACTCGTCATAGAGCAATTGTTGCTGAACCTGCCAGTAGTAGGGTGAATCTTACAAAAAACAAAAATCATGTTGGTAAAAACACCGCCTCCGCCCTATTACGCCGTCATTTTCAGCAGCTTGCGCGCCGATGACGATCCCGCTTACCACGAAACCGCCCTCCGCATGGTAGAACTGGCGAGCAATCAGCCGGGCTTTCTGGGCATGGAATCGGCCCGCAATGAAGTGGGCATTACGGTTTCTTATTGGGAAAACGAGGAGGCCATTCGGCAATGGAAAAGGCAGACGGAGCATTTGGATGCGCAGCAATCGGGCCGCAAAAGCTGGTACAGCGCGTATGCCGTGCGGGTTTGCCGGGTAGAGCGGGCGTATGAGTTTGGTTGATTTTAATGTAGAATTTTCCAAACCAACTCCCGAAGTAAATCCCCATCCTCGTAATTGGCGGAGTCAATATTCACCCCTTTGCTTTTGAGATCGTATTCGTGCAGGTAGCCGATGATGTCTTCGAGCTTGCGGCGCGGGTAGTTGGCGGCAGCCGTTTTGTAATCCCTCAAAAAGTACATATTGCGCAACTGCATAGCCTCCGCCTGTTCTTTGTCGCTTTTGCCGGGTACAAATTGCAGCATGTAAACGCGGCTGAAATAATTGTACAGCGACGCAATGGTGGCAATGAGCGGGCTGCTTTTGGGATTGGCCCCGAAGTAGTTCACAATGCGCCCCACGCGCTGCACATTGCGCTCGCCCAGGGCCTTTTGCAGTTCAAACACATTGTAGTCTTTGCTGATGCCGATGTGCGTTTCGATGTGCGTTTCGGACACTTCGGTACCCGCCGGCAGGTTGAGGGCCAATTTATCGAGTTCGTTGGCCACTTTGGAGAGGTTCGTTCCCAGATATTCGATGACCAAGTGCAGGGCTGCGGGCGTTATTTTGAGCTGCCTGCTTTTCAGATAATCCTGTATCCAGGCGGGCATCTGATTGTCGTACAGTTCTTTAGATTCCAGAATGACGGCGTGGGATTTCAGCGCTGTGCCGAATTTGGTGGCGGTATTGAATTTTTTGTGTTTGTGGCAAATGAACAAAGCCGTGGTGGGCGTGGGTTTTTCCACATAATTGATCAATTCCGGCAGGCTTTTCATGTCCTGCGCCTCCTTGAGTACCACCACTTGTAGGGGTGCCATCATGGGGTAACGGCGGGCGGCGTCCAGCACGGCGAGGTGGTCGGTGTCTTTGCCGTACAGCACTGTGAGATTGAACCCCTGTTCGGCCTCGCTGAGGAGTTCTTTTTCGGCGTAGTTGGAAACCAAATCAATAAAATAAGGCTCCGTTCCATGTAAAAAATACACGGGCTGCACCTTGCCGGCTTTGAGATCGCGAAGTATTTGGTCGTGAGACATGAGTTACCCTTCTGCCAGTGTCGTCGAAATATCCGTTCGTGCGGCCTGCAAAGCCGGAATCAGCGCTGCCACGATGCCGATGCCCAGCGCGCCGGCCAATAGCCAGGCTTCTTCTTGCAGGAAGGTAAGCCCGGAGAACGTGTAGCGGTACTCATCCTGCATGAAACGGGCCATGATTTCCATGCCGAAATGACTCAGTGCCATGCCCAGCGCATACCCCATGAGGGCCGTGATGACGCCTTCCGACAGGATAAGTACCATGAGCCGAAACGGCGATGCGCCCATGACCCGCATCAGCGCCAGTTCGTAACGGCGCTCGCGCAGCGAACCAAACAGCGAAATGAAAATGCTCAGCCCCGATACGCCGATGATGACGAAAGCCAGCACGCGCAATGCCTCGGCGCCCATGCCCATGAGGCCGCGCAGGCGCGTGATTTCGATGGCGGGCGTGGCAGCCTGCATGTTGGTGTTTTCGTTGATGGAGCGCTGCATGTTGAGGGTTTGCACATTGCGCGCCTTGAATTTGAGCAGAATGGACGTGATGGCCCGGTCGGTTTGCTCGTGCAGGGGAGCAGCCAGGTCGAATTCGGGATGCGCATGTTCGTGCTCGCGCGCCGCTTCGTCCTCTTCCTCGCTGTGGTCATGGCCGGCGTGTACCGCCCAGATGCTTTGTGTGGGTGTGACGATGAGTTGGTCTATGACGGCGCCGGTGGGATTGAAAATGCCCACCACGCGAAACTTGTCGGCATCGGTATGCACGAGATTGTCGTCCTGAACAAAGCCATGCGAACTGTGAAAGGCATCGCCCAATTTCAGTCCCAGCCGCTCGGCAGCGGAAGCGCCCACGCAGACCTCGAAAGTCTTTTCCCACAGGCGGCCTTCGCGGAGGGAAGCGTTGTAGAGTTTGGGGAAATTGAGGTCGGTACCCACGATGCGATAACTTTTGTAGCTGTCTCCGAGCGAGAGCGGCACCGCCTTTTCGATGAAAGGATGGCCGGGCCGCAGGAATGCCTTGCACTCTTCGATGGGCAGGTTGCCGGTGGGCGCGTCTATGTGGTACATGCCGGAGAGAATGAGTTGCAGGGGACTGCCTTTTGCCCCGATGACGAGGTTGATACCGGCGAGGTTTTTTTCAAATTTCTCCTCCAATTGCCGGTCCAACAGCAGCAAAAGCGAGATCAGCCCGGCGCCCAGCGCGAAGAGCACCACGTTGAGCAACGTGGACAAAGGCTTGAAAGTCAGATTTTTCCAACTTAGTTGCAGCAGGTTCATGGGCGTTGAGGTTGTAGGCTGATGCGATGGGTGAACTTTTCCTTGAGACGGCCGTCGTGGGTGACGATGACCAAGGTGGCGCCGGTTTGGGCGGCTTCGCGCTCCAGCAGAGCTACCACCTCCGCGCAATTGTCGTCGTCCAAGGCCGAGGTAGGCTCATCGGCGAGGATGAGTTTGGGGCGGTTGATGACTGCCCGCGCTATGGCCACGCGCTGCTGCTCGCCCTGGCTGAGGCGGTCGGTGCGCGACTTCATTTTGTGCCCGATGTCCAAGTGCTGGAGCAGTTCTGCGGCGCGTTGGCGGTCGGGTTGCAGGCCCGCCAATTGCTGTGCCAGCAGGAGGTTTTCCTCCACGCTGAGGGCGCGCGCGAAATGAGATTTCTGGAAAATGATGCCGATGTTTTTGCCGCGAAAGGCGTCCAATTGCGCGGTGGACAAGCTGTCGAAGTCCGTGCCGGCCACCTGTACCGAACCGCTGCGCGGCGCCAGGAGTCCGCCGAGGAGATGCAGCAGGGTGGTTTTTCCGCAGCCCGATTGGCCCAGCAGGAGCCAGTGTTCGCCGGCGGCGCAGGCTATGTCGGGAAAGCGCAGTATATGCGTTCCGTCGTAGGAGTAGTGAAGTTGTTGAGCGTTGAGCATGGTGCAAAAGTACGCAGGAAAATGGAAAATGGAAAATCGGTGGGCGGTTTTCAGTAGCCGCGCCGTGGCGCGGTAAGCGCGAGGTGTCTCGGTAGGCGGCTCCCACCTGAAACCTTGAACTCGAAACCCACCTTCGCCAAGGCTACGGCGGATGAAACCCGAAACAAAGTCTGTTTCCAACAGAAACCTTGAACCCAAAACCCAATACATGAAGATTTATTCATAAATTGCCGCCGATTTTGTTTTACCAATCCTTTGACCATCATGCAATTCAGTAAAATCATGCCCATTTTGGAGTGGCTGCCGCGTTATACCAAATCCGATTTCAGGGGCGATTTTCAGGCCGGGCTTACGGTGGGCGTCATGCTCATTCCACAGGGCATGGCTTATGGTCTTTTGGCAGGTCTGCCGCCTATTTACGGCCTGTATTCGGGCATTGTACCCTTGTTGTTGTACGCCTTTTTCGGCAGTTCCCGACAATTGTCGGTAGGCCCGGTGGCATTGGTGTCGCTGTTGGTGCTGGCCGGAGTAGGTCGTTTTGCAGAAACCGGCACAGAGGCATTTATCAGCATGGCCATAGCTACGGCGCTCATTGCGGGCCTCATTCAGGTGACACTCAGTATTTTCAGATTAGGCTTCCTCATCAATTTTTTATCGCATCCCGTTATTTCCGGGTTCACCTCTGCGGCGGCATTCATCATCGGCCTCAGCCAGCTCAAGTTCCTGCTTGGCATAGAGATTCCCCGTGCCAATCGAGTTCAGGATATTTTTGTGGATGCAGCGGCCAATATTCACCACACCAATTTTATCACGCTCGCCATCGGGCTTATCGGCATCGTACTGATCCTGATGATCAGGCGCATTCGCAAAACGCTGCCCAGTGGGCTTATCGTCGTTTTGCTCGGCACAGCGGTGGTTTGGCTGGGGCATCTGGACCAATACGGCGTGGACATCGTGAAAGATATACCTCGCGGTCTGCCTGCTTTTTCATTGCCCAAATTGACGATGGAAGAAATTGGAAAAATTTTCCCGCTGGCGCTCACGATTTGTATCATCAGTTTTATCGAATCATTGGCCATTGCCAAAACGCTGGAATCCCGCCACAAATCCTATCGCGTGGATGCCAACCAGGAATTGCTGGCCTTGGGCATGTCCAAAATCGGCGGTGCATTTTTTCAGGCATTTCCCACTACCGGTAGTTTCACGCGCTCGGCAGTGAACGACGAGGCAGGCGCCCGAACGGGTATGTCGTCTATATTGGCTACCGTATTGGTTATCATTACTTTATTGTTTTTTACTCCGGTGTTTTACTACCTCCCCAAAGCCCTGCTGGCCTCTATCATCGTGGCGGCGGTGATCGGTTTGGTGGACTACAAAGAGGCGCTGCATTTGTGGAAAACCGACCGGCGCGACTTCCTCACCCTCATGGCCACTTTCCTCATTACCCTTACGCTGGGCATTCAAACCGGGGTGGCAACGGGCGTTATTCTCTCCATCGCCCTGCTGATTTACCGCAGTTCCAAACCGCACGTCGCCGTATTGGGCCGCCTGCCGGATACCCGCTACTTTCGCAACGTGACCCGTTTTGAGCACGCCATCCAATACCCCGACAAGCTCATCCTGCGCTTCGATGCACAGTTGTATTTCGGCAATGCAGAGTTTTTTCGCGAAACGGTAGAGAAACTTTCCATTGATAAAGGAGAAGAGCTTCGATACGTCATATTGGACTGCGCCAGCGTCAGCGATATGGATTCTACCGGGGCGCACACCCTCCGCGAAGTGGTTTCGTTTCTCAAAACCAGAGGCGTCGTTTTTGCCATGGCCAGCGTCATCGGGCCGGTGCGCGACACGCTGGGCAATACCGGCCTGCTCGATCTGATCGGCAAAGACAATATCCACCTCAATGTGTATGAGGCTATCAATTATTATAAAAAGAAGACGGAAGAGGCCTCCATGCCAAGCCCCACTGCGCCGGCGCCCTGATGAGATATAAGGCGATGACCGAGGTTGCTCCTAGTCTGCTAAAACTCCCTCCGCCAGCTCAATACAGGAATGATGCCCAACTGGTAGCGCTCCACCACCGTAGCCTTTTGGGTATCAAAGTAGTAAAAAGCGAGGTTTTGGCGATTGGCCACATTTTGGATATCAATGGAAAAAGTGCTGCTGCTGTTGCGGCCATTTCGTTGCCAATAAATGCGCAAATCGGGCCGGAAATAATGGCTCAGTCGCCGGCTGAAAGCCTCCGATTCTACCAAAACAGTAGCGCCTGCCGCCTCAGAAGCCGCTGCGTCCACAGGCGTGTATCGGAAGCCTCCGTTCCAGATGACGCGCCCGCTGAAACCCCAGGTCTTGCTGATGTGGCTCTTGCGCGCAGCGATGCGCCATTCTTTGCCGCCTGCCAGATTGAGCAGGAAGCGCCCGTCGTAGCGGCTGCTGCGCTCTATGCCGTCCGACCCTGTGTAGCGGGCATGGTACCAGGTGGCATTGGCCAACCACCAGTAATTCCGGTCCAAGTACTTCCGCAGGCCGAGTTCTACGCCGTAATTGCGGCCCGTTCCACTGTTGGCCAAAGCCGTTTGTACAAAACCCTCCTCCATATTGAGCGCAGAGAAAGAACTTGGACGCGCAGTCTCTACCGGCACGTCGAAAATGCGCTGGTAGTACGTTTCGACTTGTATTGCCAGCGAGCGGGCAACGGAGTAGCTCCAACCAAGGCGGTAGTGATGCGAACGGGTAAAACCGAGTTGGCTGTTGAGATGGGCGCCGTTTCCGGCAAAGTACAATTGCGGCTGCTGCAACTGGCTGTGCAAACCGTAGGCAATGGTCACGCGATGTTGGTAAGATGGGCGCCATTCCAATGAAAGCCGGGGTTCGAGGCTGCGGCTGCCGTTGAAACCGAAAAAAGCGCTGTGCAGTCCGGCATCCAACCTCCATTTTTCCGACAACTCCGACGACCAGTTGACATAAGGCTGGCAGAGCCAACCGCCGCCCTGCCCGTAAGCGCCCGTATCGGAAGCCACAGAGGCGATGTTGAAAAATTGGCGCGTGAGCAACAGGCCGGTTTGCAGGCGGTGCATTTTGCCGATTCTGTACCGAAAGACGGTGTTCAGCGAGTGTTTGCTTTGATCGTACTGGTCGTTTTCGAGGCGGAGGAGCCGGAGTTCGTCGTCTAAGCGATCCCCGCTGCGCGTACTTTCGAGGGCCGACAGCGACAGCACCGTACTCCATTGCCCACGCTTGCCCACGGGCATAGAGTGGGTGACGCCGGCCGCGCCCATGCGGGAACGGAAGCGGATGTCATAGCGGTCTTTTTGGAACTCCCAGGTCGTGGAATCGCGGGAAGCCTCGAAAATATTGACGCTGTTGCCACCGAGGCCGAAAACGGTCCATCTGGCGCCGTTTTTACCCGGAAACACGAGGTGGAAAGACAGGTCCTGAAAATTGATTTTTTCATCGCCCAGCGGCACGCCCAATGCCGCCAGCAGCCCAATGGTGGAGTAGCGGTAATTGATCAACCAGGATGCTTTTGATTTTTGGGAAAACGGCCCTTCTGCCGCCACATCTAAGCCGATGAGGCCCGCCTGCACGGTGTATTCCCGGCGCTCATTGTTGCCGGGGCGCAGTTGCATGTCGAGTATGCCGGAGAGGGCGTTGCCGAAAGCCGGCGGGAACGGCCCGTTGTAGAGTTGGGAGTTGGAAAGCAGTTGCGAACTGAGGATATTGACCCCGCCGCCGTAGGCGCTCACGCGGTCGCTGAAGGTACCTGCATTGGGCGTGTGGTTGGGGTTTACAATTTCTGCACCCTCCAATCGCCAAGAGACGGCGTTGGGCGAATGGCCGCGCAGGGAGATGCCGTTGGCCTGGTCGTTGGCCACTGCCACGCCGGGCATGGAGGCCATCACGCGGGCGGGATCGTAAAAAACTGCGGGGAACCGCCGCGAATCGTCCACGCTGATGATGGGGCCGTCTCCAATGCCGTGACCAGGTCGGAGGTAGAACGCCGTCACCAGTACGGTACTCATAGAGTCTGCTTTCGGGCGCAGCGCCACTTCGATATATAGTTCCTTGCCCGCTTCGATGAGCAGTTCCGGGAGCAGGGCAGTTTCGTAGCCGAGATAGCGGATGTCGGCGCTGTACCGTCCTGCAGGTACCCGCTCTATGCGAAAGTCGCCGGCGGTATCGGTGGCGGTGCCCAGTCCAATCGGTTTGATCTGAATGGTGGCGCCGGTGAGGGGCCTGCCCGTATCTGCGTCGGTGATGTGGCCGCGCAGGGTTTGAGTGGGCGTTTGGGCGGCTGCGAGGAAGGGCAGAAGGGAGAGGAGGAGGAAGATGTATTTGATTGTATTGAGCATGTGGAGATTCATTTGCTATTGAATTTGTCGGACCACCATTTGGAGGGGTTTTTGATGATGTAATGTGAAATGTTGAGGTAAGATCGTTCGTCTCGAATGATGTGTTCGTAATAATTGCGCTGCCACAATTTGCCGTCGAATCGGGGCCAGCCCAAGTTGGTGACTCCGCGAATATATTCTACTGTCGTGATGGATTTGAATGCGTCCATCATATCACCGACGGTTTTATTCTTTGGGGTGTTTTCGGTCGTTGGGGCGGTCGTTGGGGCGGTCGTTGGGGCGGTCGTTGGGGCAATCCCTTGTGGTTGCCCCGCGCCCGTATCGCCCGTATCGCCTGCGGCGCCTGCGGCGGTCATCTCGTTTTGGGCGACCACAAGGGTCGCCTCTACGATTTGTAAAATGCCGTGAAAATGATTGGGCATGACGACGTATTCATGCAATTCGATGTTTTGAAAACGGTTTTTCAAATTCAACCATTCCCGTTCAATCATTTTCCCGGCATCATTCATAACCATTTGTGCTGTCGGACTATCGGCATTGCTGTTGGCATCCACTCCGATAATTTCTCCGAACAAACATTCCCGATTTTGCACGCATATTGTAATAAAATACAAACCCGCCCGCGAATAATCATACCCCTTGAGGCGTATGGATTTCCTGTGGAATTTCTTGCGATCAGACGCCATAATTCTAATTTCTTGCGGCCAAAGTTAGTATTTTTGCACCTACTCTTCACTCGTCCTTACCGTATGTCCCAATCCACTGCCACCTACGCCACCGTCATTCTGCCCCTCGCTTTGCCCAAGCCTTTTACCTACGAGGTGCCGGCTGAATTGCGCGAACGCGTACAGTTCGGCGTGCGGGTAGAGGTGCAATTCGGGCGCACTACGGCTGCCGGGCAGGGCGGAAAACTCTACTCGGCATTGGTCATCGAGGTGCATCAGCGCGCGCCGGAGGCCTACCAGCCCAAGCCCGTTCTGGACGTATTGGACGACGAGCCGCTCATCCACAGCGCACAGGTGCAACTCTGGCAATGGATGGCCCGCTACTATTGCTGCACCCTCGGCGAAGTGATGCACGCCGCGCTGCCCTCGCACCTCAAACTCAGCGGCGAAACCCGCCTCAGCCTGCACCCCCTCCACAGCGGCGACCTGACCGGCCTCTCCGACCGCGAGTACCTCGTAGCCGAAGCCCTCACCATTCAGGAAAGCATTACCATCGAGGACGTACGCGATATTCTGGAGCGCAAAACCGTCTATCCTGTCATCAAAAGCCTGTTGGAAAAAAAGATCGTCCTCCTGCAGGAAGACTTGCAGGAAAAATTCAAACCCAAAACCGTCATATGCGTGGAATTGGCCGAACCCTACGCCTCCGATCCCACGAAGTTGAACCAGGCTTTTGAACTGACGAGCCGCTCCTCCAAACAGACCACCGCCCTCATGGCTTTTATTCAACTGTCTAAACAACAGTCTTTTGTGTTGAGGCAGGAGGTTTGTGAATTAGCCGACGTGGAAAATCCCAGCGTCAAAGCCATTGCCGACAAAGGTATTTTCCGGCTCTACGAGCGCGAGGTGAGCCGCTTGGGCAGCTACGAGGAAGACACCATAGACGCCGATGCCCTCTCGCCGCAGCAGGAAAAAGCGCTGGGTGAAATTCGCGGCCATTTTGAACAAAAAAACACCGTTTTGCTGCACGGCGTCACAGGTTCGGGCAAGACCAAAATTTATATGGAACTGATGAGCGAGGTCATCGCGCGCGGCGGTCAGGCACTCTACCTGCTGCCCGAAATTGCCCTCACCACGCAGCTCACCGCCCGCCTTCAGCGCTACCTCGGCGACCAATTGGCCGTGTATCACTCCAAACTCAACAACAACGAGCGCGTAGAACTCTGGAACGCCGTACTCGCCGGCAAGCCCGTCGTCATGGGTGCCCGCTCGGCGCTGCTGCTGCCCTTCAGTCGGCTGGAACTCATCATTGTGGACGAAGAGCACGATCCCTCCTTCAAACAAAACGACCCCGCGCCGCGCTACAACGGCCGCGATTCCGCCATTTATCTGGCCCAACTGCACGGCGCCAAAGTGCTGCTCGGCACCGCCACGCCCTCGGTGGAGTCTTACCACAATGCCCTGAGCGGCAAATACGGCTTGGTGGAAATGACCGAACGCTTCGGCGGGGTACAAATGCCCGAAATTGTACTGGCTGATGCCCGCCAGGAAATGAAGCAGCGCCAGATGCAGTCGCATTTCACCACACAGTTGCTCAACGAACTCAAAGCCGCCATCGAGCGCGGCGAGCAGGCCATCCTCTTCCAAAACCGCCGGGGCTACGCGCCCACCTACCGCTGCTTCTCCTGCGGCTGGCACTCCGAGTGCATCCACTGCGACGTGAGCCTTACTTACCACAAATTCAGCCACTTACTCAAGTGTCACTACTGCGGCTACCAGAGCAAACTGCCGCCCGAATGCCCGGCCTGCGGCAATCGCCAACTCACGCTCTACGGCTTCGGCACCGAAAAAATAGAGGACGAACTCAAAATTTACCTCCCCGATGCCCGCATTGCCCGTCTGGATTTAGACACCGCCCGCACCCGCAATGCCCACGCCGCCATCATCAACGACTTCGAGGAGCGCCGCTTCGACATCCTCGTGGGCACACAAATGGTGACCAAGGGCCTCGATTTTGAAAACGTAGGCATCGTGGGTGTCCTCAGCGCCGACCAGTTGTTGCAGTTCCCCGACTTCCGCTCCGCCGAACGCGGCTTCCAACTCATGGTGCAGGTGGCGGGCCGGGCCGGGCGCAAAAACAAGCGCGGCAAAGTCATCATACAGGCCATGAACACGGCGCACCCGGTATTGCAGGAAGTCATTGCCAACGATTACAAAGGCTTTTTTCAGCGCGAAATCGCCGAGCGCCGCGCCTTCCGCTACCCGCCCTTCACGCGCCTCATCCGCATCACTCTCAAGCACAAAGCCCCCGAAGTGCTCAACGCCGGCGCTGAAATTTTCACCAAAGCGCTCCACCAAAGCCTCGGCGACTGGGTGACCGGCCCGGCAGCGCCCTACATCTCCAGAGTGCGCGGCCTGTACCTGCTCGACTACCTCATCAAAATGGAGCGCGACCCGCGCAAAATGGAATTTGCCAAATCCAGCATAGACACCGCCACGCATATTTTGCAGTCCACAGAGGGTTTCAGCGGAGTCCGCGTGGTAGTGGATGTGGACCCGGGGTAAAAACCGAAAACCAATCCCTATCTTTGCCCCCCAAAATCTTTCCGTACATGACAGCCGATACGCAGCGCGCCATAGCCTACGAGCGGGGCGCCCTCTCCAACGACCAATTGATACAACTCTACGAGCGCCTCCTGTTTCCGCGCATGGTAGAAGAAAAAATGCTCATTCTCCTGCGCCAGGGCAAAATCAGCAAGTGGTTTTCGGGCATCGGGCAGGAAGCCATAGCCGTGGGCGTCACTGCCGCCTTGCTGCCCGACGAAATGCTCTTCACGCTGCACCGCAACCTCGGCGTGTTCACCGTGCGCGACATCCCGCTGAGCCGCCTGTTTTGTCAGTGGCAGGGCAAGGATTCCGGTTTTACCAAAGGCCGCGACCGCTCCTTCCACTTCGGCGCCTTAGAGTATGGCATTGTGGGCATGATCTCGCACCTCGGACCGCAACTCTCGCTGGCGGGCGGCGTGGCGCTGGCCCACAAACTGTCGGGCGAAGGCCGCGTATCCGTAGCGTTTTCAGGCGAGGGCGGTACCAGCGAGGGCGAGTTCCACGAGGCGCTCAATACCGCTGCCGTGTGGCAACTGCCCGTCATCTTTGTGGTGGAAAACAACGGCTACGGCCTCTCTACGCCCACTACCGAGCAATACCGCTGCGAAAACATAGCCGACCGCGCCATAGGCTACGGCATGCGCTCCTGCATCATTGACGGCAATAATGTTCTGGAGGTGTATAACACCGTGTCGCAATTGGCCGCCGAACTACGCGAGCACCCCGAACCCGTGCTGCTCGAATGTCGCACCTTCCGGATGCGCGGGCACGAGGAGGCCTCCGGTACCAAATATGTACCCAAAGAACTGATGGAACACTGGGCGCTGAAAGACCCGCTGGCGAACTACGAGCAGTTTTTGCTGGCCGAAAATGTACTCTCCGAAGCCGACGTGAAGGCCGTTCGCAAGCGTTTCAAAGACCACATCGAAGCGGAATTGAACATTGCTTATGCCGAAGGCGACGTGACCTCTACCGAGGCCGATGAACTGGCCGATGTGTATGCGCCCTGGGAGCAGGAACTGACGCAGCCCGTGGGGACAGCAGAGGACAAGCGCTTGGTGGACGCCATTTCGGACGGCCTGCGCGAGGCCATGCGCCGCCACGACAAGCTCGTCCTCATGGGCCAGGATATAGCCGACTACGGCGGGGTGTTTAAAATAACGGACGGCTTTGTGAAGGAATTCGGCAAAGACCGCGTGCGCAATACGCCCATCTGCGAGAGCGCCATTGTGGGGGCGGCCATTGGCCTGAGCCTCAAGGGCTACAAGGCAATGGTGGAAATGCAGTTCGCCGATTTTGTGAGCTGCGCCATCACCCAGATCATGAACAACGCAGCCAAACTGCACTACCGCTGGGGGCAGCCCGCCGACATCGTCATCCGTATGCCGACGGGCGCGGGTACCGGCGCGGGGCCGTTTCACTCGCAGAGCAACGAAGCTTGGTTTGCGCACACGCCCGGCCTCAAAGTGCTGTACCCCTCCAATCCGTACGATGCGAAGGGCATGTTGCTGGCCGCTTTTGAAGACCCCAATCCGGTGATGTACTTCGAGCACAAAGCCTTGTACCGCAGCATTTCGGGGCCGGTGCCACAAGGCTACTACACCGTGGAGATAGGCAAAGCCGCCACCGTGCGCGAGGGCCGCGAGTTATCGGTCATCACCTACGGCATGGGCGTGCATTGGGCGCTCAAGGCAGTGGAAGCGCTGGGCATAGACGCCGAGATCATAGACCTGCGCACCCTGTTGCCCCTCGATTTTTCGGCCATAGACGCCACGGTGAAAAAGACCAACAAAGTGCTGGTACTGCACGAAGACACGATGTTTGGCGGCCTTGGCGGCGAAATATCGGCCTACATCACCGAGCACTTGTTCGAGCATTTGGATGCGCCGGTGCTGCGGGTCGCGTCGTTGGATACGCCGATACCTTTTTCGCCGGCCATCGAGCGCATATTCCTGCCCGAAGAGCGGCTGAGAAAGCAGTTGGAGCGGCTGAGGGGATATTGAGAGTCAAATAGTGGGGCGTTTTTATTATGCCATTTTGAAACAATGTAACCGGAAAACCTTGTTGTGAAAGCTGGAAATAAATTAGCATTGAAATGGAATTAATCCACAAGTATCAGAAGGCACTGTATAAAGCATGTTCTGCGCACAACGTGGAAGAGCTATATACATTCGGCTCTATCTTGACGGACAAGTTCAATGCTGAAAGCGATATTGATTTCATTGTTTTGATTCGATCAGAAGACCCGATTGAGTATGCTGAAAATTATTTTGAACTGAAATTTGAACTGGAAAATATTTTCAATAGAAAAATTGACCTGTTGGAGCAAAAGGCGATCAGGAACAAGAGGTTCGAAGCATTGATCAACCGGCAAAAAGTACTCGTTTATGCAAGAGGAAATCAGGGTCTGGCTTGAGGATATTGAAAAGGCGGTCGGTGAAATCAATGGGTTTCTGCCTGAGCCGAGAAACTTCATTGACTTTGTGAAAGACCTTAAAACCAAACGGGCTGTGGAGCGAAATATCGAGATAATTGGCGAAGCAATGAGCCGGATTTTGAATATGCAACCCGACATTCCCATCAGCAATTCCAGGAAAATTGTAGATACTCGGAACAGAATCATTCACGGGTACGACTCTGTCTCGGATGATGTGATTTGGTTGATCGTATCGAGATATTTGCCAATTCTTGAAGCCGAGATTAAAGATATCCAAAGAGGAAATTGAAAAGACAAGCCGACAATAATTCCATGACGATAGCAAGTTCAGAGTTGCGCAAGCCCTGATACTACCAGCATCATACCACCACCAATGAAAGTAACCGACTATTTCGACAAGGCCACCGGCCAAACACTCATCTCCTTCGAGGTGCTGCCACCTCCTAAAGGCGGAGGTATGCAGGCCATTTTCAGCGTATTAGACCCGCTGATGGAGTTCAAACCGCCCTTCATTGATGTGACCTACCACCGCGAAGACTTCGTGTATGTGGAGCGTCCCGGGGGGTATTTTGAAAAAATTTCCATCCGAAAGCGGCCCGGCACCGTAGGTATTTGCGCCGCCATTGTGCATCGCTACGGGGTGGACGCCGTGCCGCACCTCATTTGCGGAGGCTTTACCAAAGAAGATACCGAGAACGCGCTCATTGATCTCAATTTTCTGAATATCAACAACGTATTGGCTTTGCGGGGCGATGCGCGCAAGTTCGACGGCAGGTTTGTGCCCGAAGAGCAGGGCCATGCTTATGCCCTTGATTTGGTGAAACAAATTGCCGACATGAACGCCGGCAGGTATTTGGACGAAAACATCGAAAACGGCGAACGCACCGATTTTTGCATCGGCATTGCGGGCTATCCCGAAAAGCATTTCGAGGCGCCCAACATGGAACTCGATCTGGAGCACACCAAGGCCAAAGTGGACGCCGGCGCCAACTATATCGTCACTCAGATGTTCTTCGACAACCAAAAATATTTCGAGTATGTGCAGCGCTGCCGGGACATCGGCATCCAAGTACCCATCGTGCCGGGCCTCAAGCCCATCACCAAAGAAGGCCAGCTCAACGCCATACCTCGCAATTTTTTCATAGATTTGCCGCACGAATTGGTTTCGTCCGTTCAGCAGGCAAAAAATGCCGAAGCCAAACGGCAGGCCGGCATCGAATGGTGCATCGCTCAAAGCAAAGAACTCAAAGCCGCCGGAGTACCTTGCCTGCATTACTACACCATGGGCGATGCCAAAACCACCCGGCAAATTGCCGAGGCTGTATTTTAAGCGCGCAATAGAGCGACTTTTTTCGCTGATTTGCCGCAAAACATTCTGACAATGAGTAACATAGTAGCCATCGTAGGCCGCCCTAACGTGGGCAAATCCACTTTTTTCAATCGCCTCATCGGCGAACGCCAGGCCATCATTGACGACATGCCCGGCGTTACCCGCGACCGCCAATACGGCGCCTCTTACTGGAACGGCAAAAACTTTACCGTAATAGATACCGGCGGTTTTGTAGAACATTCCGACGACGTGTTCGAGGCCGCCATCCGCTCGCAGGTGCGCATCGCCATCGAAGAAGCATCCGTCATCGTCTTTATGGTGGACGTCACCACCGGCATCACTGATTTGGACGAAGACGTGGCCGGCCTCCTGCGCCGCACCGACAAACCGGTGTATCTGGCCGTCAACAAAGTGGACAATGCCGAACGGTTCATGGAAGCCAACGAGTTTTGGAGCCTCGGCATCGAAAATACCTTCTTCCTCTCCTCGCTCACCGGCAGCGGCAGCGGCGAACTTTTGGACGCAGTGGTAGATCACTTTGAGGAGGAAGAACGCACGGAAAGCGCGCTGCCCCGCATTGCCATCATGGGCCAGCCCAACGTGGGCAAAAGCTCGCTGACCAATGCCCTGCTCGGCGAAGACCGCAACATCGTCACCGAAGTGGCCGGCACCACCCGCGATTCTATCCACACCCATTATTCCAAGTTCGGCAAAGAGTTTTTGCTCATAGACACTGCCGGCATTCGCAAAAAAGCCAAGGTACACGAAAACATAGAGTTCTACTCCGTCATGCGTGCCATTCGGGCTATGGAGGAATCGGATGTTTGTATCTTAATGATTGATGCTCAGACAGGTATGGAAATGCAGGACATCAGCATTTTCAGGCTGGCGCAGCGCCGCAACAAAGGCATCGTCATTTTGGTCAACAAATGGGACCTGGTGGAAGACAAAGAAACCAACACTGCCCGCGATTTCGAGCGCGCCATACACCAGCGCATTGCGCCCTTCACCGACGTGCCGATCATCTTCGTATCCGCCACCGAAAAAGTGCGCATTTTCAAAGCAATGGAGGCCGCTCTGGAGGTGTTTGAGAACCGCAGCCGCAAGATCAAAACCTCCGAACTCAACGAGGTGATGCTCGAAGCCATCCAGCATTATCCGCCGCCGGCGTATCGGGGCCGCCTCATCAAGATCAAATATGTGACGCAGTTGCCGCCCGCTTATCCGGCCTTTGCCTTCTTCTGCAATCACCCCAAGCACATCCGGGAACCGTACCGCAACTATCTGGAAAACCAGTTGCGCAAGCACTTCAAGTTCACCGGTTCGCCCATCAGCATCTTTTTCAGGGAGAAGTAATCAGCAGCCATGCCGTTTTTGTCAACGCCCATTGAAGGCTTAATCATCTTCGAACCGCAAGTGTGGGAAGATCATCGCGGCTATTTTTTCGAGAGCTACAATCGCCGAACCTTCGAGGCTGCCGGCATCTCTGCCGATTTTGTGCAAGACAATCAGGCGCGTTCCACTTATGGCGTCCTGCGCGGTCTGCACTTCCAGAAACCGCCTTTTGAGCAGGCCAAATTGGTGCGCGTCACCGAGGGCGCCGTGTTCGATGTAGCCGTTGATCTCCGCCCCGATTCCCCCACGCGCGGCCAGTGGTACGGCATAGAACTGAGCGCCGAAAACAAACGCCAACTCTTTGTGCCGCGCGGTTTTGCACATGGTTATGTGGTACTCTCGCCGACGGCTGAGTTTTGTTACAAATGCGATAACTTCTACTCCAAAGACCACGATGCAGGCATTCGTTTTGACGACCCCGCCCTGCAAATCGAATGGCCGATCAAGCTCCAGGACGCTGTGCTTTCCGAGAAGGACCTGGCGTTGCCGTTTTATTTATAATTTGGCATTTGAAAATTATTAACTTGCTTCTGTGGTGTATATCCTCTATCTTTGCGGATAAGATATTAAATAATCGCTTTTACTTCAAAATATTTGACAATGGACTACCTGTTTCTTGTTCTAACAATTCCTGCCTATATACTTGCTGTTGTTTTGTGGAAAGCAAGAATCCGATTGAAAAGGATTGGTGAGTATAAGTCCTTTTTGTTTGTGGCAATAAATGCATTCCTGGGAATTTTGGGAGCACAGATAGGCTCTTTTCAAGCACTTTTTCTTGAAAAGAAGTTTCAAATTGAAAACAGTTACGGCCTTTCTTTGCTCATCATGACAGGTGTGGTGGCCTTGCTTTATTTTTCATTTGTATATTCAAAAAGAGAAGTCGAGGCATGAGGCATTCCCTTCGTCCGGTAGATTCTGTTTTTGCCCGGCGTATTTTGAGAGATGCTCCGTTATCCCCGCTCCGAGCTATGACGACAGGCTTGGTTTCGGATGGTAAAGGGTTCGATTCCTGATTCCGGTAGGAACAGGACTTTATTGCAGGTTTTTCTACGCATTCGTACTCACATCTTTACAAATTTCAATCCGGCACTGATGGCGGCGCCTCGTAAGCGCGCCGTGTAAACGCCTGAAGGCAAAGCTGCTATATCTGCCTGAAAACTGATGCGTTGGTTATTTTTCTCCAAAGGAAAACGAAGCAATGACTGCCCCTGCGAATTGTAGATTTCGAGGTAAAATATGCCGATCCATTCGTGTTCCAGTTCAAAATGTAACCATTCCGATGCAGGGTTAGGGAAGAGTTTTATTTTGATACTGATGTCCTGAACAGCAGTAGCAGCATTCACCATTCCTACCACGAAATTGAAAACACGCGTACAACCTCCGGCATCCGTTACAGAAAGAGCGTATGCTCCGGCGGGAATGTTTTCAAGCCTGTCGTTCGTAGCTCCATTGCTCCATCGAAGCTCATAAGGGGCGCGACCTCCCTGAACGGACGTAATAACTATGCTGCCACCGGAGCTATTGCCGGCCGGTGTTATTTCCGCAGTTGTTGAAAGACTGTCGGGTTCCTCCATGAGTATGGCAGCCTGTCCTGTACAGCCCAAACCGTTGGTGATTTCAACCGAATATTGCCCGGCTCCCAATTGGTTTATATCGGGTGTTTGCGCTCCGGTATTCCACACAAAAGATTGAGGCAGGGCTGTATAAACAGGGCTTGCAACAACACGGCCATTAGCATCTCCCCGGCAGATGATGGGCGATACAGTGACGGCTACGGGCAGCGATCCGGCTATGGGCATATCAAAAACTAAAGTCGTATCGCAGCCATCTGCATCTGTTATCGTGAGGTCATACATGCCCGGAGGCAGTTGTTGCAGGATTGGTTCCATTGCGCCATTCGACCATTGAAACTCCAGAGGACCTCGTGCTGTATCGGGCAGAATGGCAATGCTGCCCAATGTACCCGTAGCGCAGTTGACGGGAATGATATGCTGCTCGGAAATGCTGATGCCGGGGAGGGCCGGCAATTCGAGTGCGCCCATGTCCACTATACCGTTTATAACGCGAAGACCTCCGGCCGCATCCAGCGTGTCGCTGCTGCCGAGCCAGGCATTGCTGCCCGCATTGACGGGAGGGCTGCAGGGGCGCAATGAAAAATCGCCGGACTCTACATTCTGAAAGGGATGACCCGATGCAAAAATATTGTCGCTGCATTCTAAGCCGCCGAGGTATTGATAGATTGGCGGGGTATTGGGGTCAATAATGATTTCAACGGGAAATGTCTCAAAAATCTGAGTACACGAATCCGCCCAAAATAAACAATTTTGAATACTCGCCCAAGTATTACGTCCAAATATGTATGGTCGGTCAACAGTATCAGAATAAGCGAAAATAGAGTTTCTTAATAGTAGTGTATCCGGGTAGTTTATTGATATTACTTGAGAGTTTCGTTTGTTGATGAATGGAGCAATGATCGTATCTGACAGGTAAAAAGTAGAATTGATAATTTCTTGTCTTATTACTCTCGTTTCATCATATATTATTCCAGATATGACTTCATTGCGACTTAAAACGCAATTTTTTATTTTTTTCACTCCAGCGAGTAAATATTGACATTTATTGTTGTTTATTATACAATTTGAAATGGAGGTTACTCCATAACTGTCTTTTACCATGCCTCCTGATATGTTGTTGTTTGTAAAATTACATTGATTTATTTCAATATTCGTGGTATGTAAAAAAGGCGTTGATGATATGATATATGATGCATTACAATTATTAAAATTAGTATTCTTGATAAGAGCTTGCTGTGTGCCTAAGAGTGAAAATTGTAATAATTTTCCCATATTCGCTTCAAACAAACACCCCGATATGACTAAAGAGGAAGAGGTTTCAATGAAATTAGCTGAGCAATTATTATTTCTTATCATACAGTTGTTTAGACTTAATATTCCGTTTCCAAACGCGAACATACTTATGCCGGAAATTGCCAAGTTTTGAAATAAACATCTGTCGAACATCAAGTCGGTAATACTTCCGGAAGACAGATTGATTAACTCAATATTAGTGTTTTTATTAAGAAAATTACAATCATTAAATCTAATTATTCCTGCTTGCGATCCCGGACGAATCAGAATGTCTGTTTTTTGACCTTGGGATGTGTTATTTTCAAAATTAATATGATCGAAAACTACAGGTTCAGATGATGTGTCTCCTTCCAGAAATAAAGAAGCCCCTGCCGCCAAGGAGTGATTATTTGTAAAATTGCATTGTGACATATATAAATGATACTTTCCATTTTCTCTAGCATTAATATACCCTCCTGCTCCATATCTGGCCCTGTTGACAGTAATAATACAATTTGAAATGACTAATTTGGATGTTGCGCCCTTTGAAAATACATAAACGCCCCCGCCACAGATGCGTGGGTCGTCCGGAGCAGGCGAAATGGGAGGATTATAGTCGGCATTGCCGTCGCGTATGGTAAAGCCATCCAATGTGGTCATTTCATTGGGAAGGTGAAAATAGACGACGGTATAAGCATTGTCTGCAATATCGTTGGGTACGCCTATATCGCCGCTCAGTATGGTGGGAAACAGTGCCGGATTGCGTTGGCTCCATTGCGTTTCATGGCCTGCAAAGCCCCCGTAAACGGCTATGCCGGCGGGTACATTGAATCGCTCATCCCGATTACCTCCCAAAGAGGTGTAATAAGTGCCTTGTGCTACCCAAACTGTATCGCCGGGCTGCGCCGCTTCCAGAGCATATTGCAAACGAGGCAGGGCATTGGCCCAAGTATTGCCCGTACCTGTACCCGCAGCGCTTTGGTTGACATACCATACTTGCTGAGCGAATAGCGGGGAACTCAAAAAAACGAAAAGGAGTGTTTTGGTAAGGTTCATGGGTTATTTGAATTATATGTGGGCCTGCCTGAGCAATTGTGCAAAAATAATGCATCCTGTATCATTTCGCAAGCCCTGTCGAAAAAATTAACAATCTATTTTCGGGGTGTCCGAAGTATGCAGATTTTTATCACATTCCTTTTGGCATCCCACCACTCCCGCGAAAATTCGCTGTCATTTTCACCGCAAAGCCCTACCTTCGCCGCATGAGCGCGAAAACGCAGAACGAAAGAATTGTTTTGGGATTGAAAGTCAAGCAATTGCGATTAGCGAAAGGCTATTCATTTGCCGACCTCTCGCAACGCAGCGGCTTGTCCATTTCCTACCTCAATGAAATTGAAAAAGGAAAAAAATACCCCAAATCGGAAAAGCTGGAAGCGCTGGTCGCTGCATTGGAAACGCCGCTGACCGAACTGACTTCTTCGGAACTGCACAAAAGCCTCGCTCCGGTGACGCAACTGCTGGAGTCCAACTTCCTCAACGACCTGCCTTTAGATGTGTTCGGCATAGACTTGGCCAAGGTGGTGGAGATGATTGCCGGCGCCCCCGCTCAGGTTGGGGCATTTATTTCTACCCTGCTGGAAATTTCGAGGAATTACGCCCTGCGCGAAGAGAATTTTTATGTGGCCGCCCTGCGCTCTTATCTCGAACTGCACAACAACTATTTTGAGGATTTGGAACAACAGGCAGAACAATTCTGCGTGCTCCACCACCTGCCCGCAGGCCGCCCGCTCAGCCCGGAAATCTTGCGGAGCGTGCTGGAAAAAGTGTACGGCTATATCATCGTGGATGATGGCTTGGATAATTATCCCGAACTGAAAAACCTGCGCGCCGTGTATGTGCCCGCCCGCAAAACCCTGCTGCTCAACAGCGGACTGAGCGATACCCAACAGGTGTTTCAATTTGGTAAGGAACTGGCATTCAATTATTTGAAAATCACCGAACGCGCCGTTACTTCCTCCCTGCTGCGCGGCCGCTCTTTTCAGGAAGTGCTCAACCACGCCAGAGCTACTTATTTTTCGGATGCGATACTCCTTCCCGCTGCGGCCTTTGCTGAAGATGTGGCTGAGTTTCTGGCCCGCGATAAATGGGACGGCAACGCCTTTCTGAGCCTGATGAAACGCTACGCCGCCACGCCCGAAATGTTTTACCACCGCCTGACCAATGTACTGCCGAAATACTTCGGGTTGGAAGAGCTTTTTTTTATGCGCTTTCAGCACGATCCGGTTACGAACCGCTTTGAGGTGGACCGGGAATTGCACCTGAGCCGCAGGCACCAGCCCCACAGCAATGCACTCTCGGAGCACTATTGCCGACGCTGGGTTTCGATATCACTGCTCGAAGACCTCCATCGAATGCAGGCCGAGGGCAAATCTGTGGACACGATGGTGCGGGCGCAGCGTTCCCGCTTCATCGGCGTTTCCGAAGAGTACCTCAGCATCACCATCGCGAGGACCTCTTACCCCTCGCCCGGCAGCAATGTCAGCGTTACTTTGGGGCTACTTTTTACAGATGCCCTGCGCCAAAAAGTACGCTTCCTGAACGACCCGGCCATACAACTCCGGGAAGTGAACACCACCTGCGAACGTTGCGCCCTCAGCGATTGCACCGAACGCGCCGCGCCGCCTGTCGTTGTTGAGAAAAAGCGGCAGTTCCAACGCATCCACCATCGCCTCTCGGAATTAGACAGCAAGTAGCACTCGCCCCTCACCCCTCACCCCTCACCCCTCACCCCTCACCCCTCACCCCTGACTTCCTCCTCCATCCCAAAGCTACCAGAAAAAACACCCCCGCCACCACCGACATCGCCCCCGCAATGGAGCCGTTGATGGCCACAGCCAGATAGTACCCGCCCAGCGATGCGCCGAACCCCAACAGTGTAGTCAAAATCAGCATAGGGCGAATGCTTTGTGTCAGCAAATAGGCTGTAGCCGGTGGCACAATCAGAAACGCCACCACCAAAATGGCGCCCACCACCTCAAACGAAACCACCGTAGTGACCGACACCGCGCTCATCAGCAGGTAATGCCAGAACGTGACCGAAATGCCCAGCGCCGCCGCGTATTCTGCATTGAAAGTAGTGATGAGCAAGCCTTTATATCCCACGGTGAGCAGCAGCAAAATCAGCAGCAGCAGGCCGCCCAGAATCCACACCGCCCTCGGCCCCATGTTGAGTCCGCCGGACGTAACCCACACATCAATCGGCACATACGCAATCTCGCCGAAGAGCACGCAATCCTGATCCAGATCAATTTGCCCGGCAAAGGCCGATATGAGCAAAATGCCCAGTGCAAACATGCCCGTAAAAGTGATGCCGATGGCCGCATCCGATTGCAGGCGGGCTTTTCGGTACAGCGCTTCGATGATAACGGTGGTCAAAACGCCCACAGCCGCAGCACCCAACAACATGGGCAGCGCTTCTCTGGAACCGGAAAGCAGGTAGGCAATGACAATGCCCGGCAACACGGCGTGAGAAATGGCATCGCCGATCATAGACATATTGCGCAGCAGCAGGAATGCGCCCAGCAAACCGCCGCACACGGCTGTCAGGGTTCCGACAAGTATGATCCAAAATGCGTCCATTATTTTCCGTTGGGTTGGTGATCGTAAGGGATTTTGCTGTCGTGCGGGTCTAAGGCCGGGTACTCCAACTCCTCCAGCAGCCGCTTTTCCATGTCGGGCGTGAGCAGGTGTTCCATGGCCTCGGCGCTATCGTGTACATGGTCGGCGGCCATGCCCAATTTATGGCTCAGATACAACTCCCACAGGCGGTGCAGGCGAACCACCCGCCGGCTTTCGGTCTCGCCTTCAGAGCTGAGTCGCCAAAGGCCGTTGACATCGGGAGCCGCCAACAGCCCGCGTCGGCGCAATTGGCCCAGCCCTTTTTTCAATTCTTGTTCTCTGAAATGGCCTTTTTGCAGGATGGCTTCCCATGAAAAAAGCTGCTTTCCATGCAGTTCTTCCATTTGAAAAAAAGTTTTTAAAATATTCTCTGTCAGCATTTTGTGTGCGTTGTTGCGCTGTAATTGCCAACGGGCCAAAATGCCCCGCTCCGGCGCTGCCAACACAGAGAACAATGCTATGAGGGTGAGTAAAATGACGATCCAGGGGCCGGTAGGCATGGCCGGCGCCTGATACGAAATCCAGGCCCCGAACAAACCGGATACCATGCCGAAAATCGCCGCCAATAGCGTCATTTTGACCAAATTATTGGTCCAAAATCTGGCCGCTGCCGCCGGGGTGATGAGCAATGCCGCCATCAATACCACGCCTACTGCCTGAATGCCGGTAGCTACTGCCAATACGGTGATGGTGGCCAGAATAAACTCTAAAGTCTTTACCGGCAAACCGGCCGACATGGCAAACTCCCGGTCGAACGACATCGTGCTGAACGCCCTGAAAAACAAGGCGCTTACACTCAAAATAAGGCCCGCTGCCGCCCCGAATACGAGCACGTCTTGCCGGGTGAGCGAGGCCGCTTTGCCGAAGAGGAATTTGTCTAAGCCCGCCTGATGCCCGCTGCCGGAAGCCTGTATGGCGGTGAGCAAAAGAATGCCCAATCCGAAAAACACGCTGAGTACCACCCCGATAGCCGCATCCGCCTTGATCTTGCTGTTGCGGGTGATGTAGTCCATTGTCAGCAGCGAGAGCCAACCCGTCGCCACCGCCCCGATGAGCAGCCACAGCGGGTGTTTCTGGCCGCTGATGAGGAAGGCCAGACATACGCCCGGCAGCACGGAATGTGCTATGGCATCGCCCACCAATGCCCGCTTGCGCACGAAGGTGAATACGCCCGTGACGCCCGCGCCTGCGCCCAGCAACATCACGCCGAGCACGACCATTTGTACGTTGGGATCGCTCCAAAATGCGCTCATGGCTTTTGTTTTTTAGCTTGTTCCCGCATCGGAAAATCGCGTTGTTGGGCCAGATGCGCCACATTTGATAAAATAGTGAGCTGCCCTCCGTAGGCTTTGCGCAAGTTGTCTTCGGTGAGTACCGATTCGACTGGCCCGCAGGCAATCAGGCGGGTATTGAGCAACACAATCCAGTTGAAATATTGCCGCACCGTTTGCAAATCGTGGTGTACCATGACCACCGTTTTGCCTTCGGATTTCATGTCGGCCAAGAGCTGCAAAATGGCCTGTTCGGAAGCAGCGTCCACACCGGCAAACGGCTCGTCCATCAGGTACAGATCGGCCTGCTGTGCCAGTGCGCGGGCGATGAAAACGCGTTGTTGCTGCCCGCCGGAGAGTTGGGAAATCTGCCTTCCGGCAAACTCCTCCATGCCGGTTTTGCGCAGCGATTCCATGGCAATGGCATGGTCTTCGGCGCTCAGCCGGCGCAACAACCTTCCGGGGCGATACCGGCCCATGAGCACTACGTCGCGCACGCTCACGGGGAAATCCCAGTCCACCGACTCGCGCTGCGGCACATAGCTGATGCGGCTTCTCACCTCGTCTAAGGGCTGGTCGAATATTTTGACATAGCCGCCGGCCGGTGGTATCAGCCCCATGATGCTTTTGAGCAGGGTGGTTTTGCCCGATCCGTTGGGACCGATGATGCCGATGAGTTGTCCTTCCGGGAGTTCAAAGTCTATATCCCACAACACCGGCTTCCTATGGTAAGATACGGTCAGATTATGTGTTTCTATTGCTGTTGACATGATGCCGTCTATTTTATTCCTGATTCCTGATTCCTGATTCCTGATTCCTGATTCCTGATTGCACTGCAAACCGCCTACCGCAAACCGCCTACTATTCCCCTGACATTCGCCTCCACCATGCCGATATAAGTACCCTCCGGACTTCCCTTTTCGCCCATAGCATCCGAGTACAAATGCCCTCCGATGCGAATCTGATGTCCCCGTCGGGCGCAACCCTCCAATACAGCCTCCAAAGACTTCGCAGGCACAGAGCTTTCTACAAAAACAGCTTTGATTTTTCGCTCCGTCAGGAAGTTCACCATGTCGCTGATGTCGCGCAGCCCGTATTCCGAGGCAGTGGAAATGCCCTGCAAACCATGCACTTCTATCTGATACGCCCGGCCAAAATACCCGAAGGCATCGTGTGCCGTCACCAATACGCGTTGATCGGCGGGAATGGAGGCCATGCGCTCCAGCACCCTGCGATGCAGGCTGTCTAATTGCGCGGCGTATGTTGCCGTATGGCTCCTGTAAACGCTTGCATTGGCTGTGTCGGCTTGCGCCAATTGCTCACCGACTTCCCGCACGGCCCTTGCCCAAAGAGAGACATCAAACCAGATATGCGGGTCGTGCGCCTGGGAATCCCCTTCCGGATGTCGCAGCCATTCAGGAGGCAACAACGCTCCCAATGCAATCACCTTTTTGGTACGCGACAGTTTTTTGAGCACTTCGCTCATTTTACCCTCCAGATGCAAACCGTTGTAAACTACTATGTCAGCCTCGGAAAGCAGTCCTATATCACCCTGAGTAGGCTTGTACAAGTGCGGGTCCACGCCCGGCCCCATCAGAGCAGTCACCTGTGCGGCATCCCCCGCTATGTGCGTCAGCGCGTCGCCGATCATGCCGGTGGTACACACAATGTTCAGTTTTTCTGCCCCTTGCTGCTCGTCCGTCGAGCAAGCGGTTGATACAGCAGCCAAGAAGATGGGAATGGCCACGAGTAGTTGGATGTCCCGTAAAAATGATGGAAAAGACAAGCGCATTTTGTTCGTTATTTTCAACAGGAACATCGAGATTAGGTTTTTGGTTTAAAAAAAATTAGATTAGACTAACTTTTTATTCAATCAATTATTTGCTTACCTTTGGGGCATTATTACTTAACTACCTCTCATTGTTATGAAAAAAACCTTCACACTCTTTGTATTCATGTTGCTGTTCTCTTTCACGGGCTGGTCGCAAGCCTATATGGATGAAATTGCCAAAAAATGCTGCGATTGTGCCGCAAAGGTCAATCCTGATTTAAAAGAAAATGAATTCGTTATGGCAATCGGCGTCTGTATGATTGAAGTTGCCATGCCTTACAGAAAAAAGTTGAAAAAAGATTTCGGAGTGGACATGACTCGTATTGACCTGGAAGGAGAAAAATTGGGGGCAGTCATTGGCGCTCACATGGTTGCTTTTTGTCCGGATTTGCTTATGAGGCTGGCCGGTGAAGTGAATGACGAAAATGCCGTAGAAGAACAATCGGCCGTCCTATCTGCAAAGGGCATCGTCACCAGAGTAGAGAAAGATTTTCTTGTTGTCTTCCACATTAAAGACGAAACAGGCAAAACCATCAAGTGTTATTGGATGGCTGAAATAGATTCCGACCTCGATCTCGTTATGGAATATGAGTCTCTGTCGGGAAAAAAAGTAGAAGTCCATTATGTGGAAGAAAAACTCTTCGATCCTCGTATATCAGAGTACCGCCCGCATTTTGTTCTTACCGGCTTGTATCGGGCTGATTGAAAAGTGTTAGCTTTGCCCCCGTTTCGAAAAACCTGCAAAACCACTCGGTATGAACCTGCATGAATATCAAGGCAAAGAATTATTGAAAAAGTATGGCGTAGCTGTACAGGAAGGCATCTTAGCCAACAACGTAGAAGAAGCAGTCGCTGCCTATGGCCAGATCAAAGCCCGCACCGGCTCCGATTTCGCATTGGTGAAAGCCCAAATCCACGCCGGCGGGCGCGGTAAAGGCGGCGGCATCAAATTGGTGAAAAACTTGGACGACCTCAAAGACAAGGCCGGCCAGATCATCGGCATGATGCTCAAAACGCCTCAAACTCCCGGCGGCATGGACGGCGCCGGCAAATTGGTACGCAAAGTACTTATTGCCGAGGATGCCTACGCGCCCGACTTCGACGCCTGCAAGGAATACTACGTCTCCATCCTTATGGACCGCGAACGCAAATGCAACGTCATCGTCTATTCTACCGAAGGTGGTATGGACATTGAGGCTGTAGCCGAGCATACGCCGCACCTCGTTCACAAAGAGTACATCCATCCCACACTGGGCCTCCAGGCTTTTCAGGCGCGCAAAATCGCCTTCAACCTCGGCCTCAGCGGCAAGGCTTTCAAAGAAATGACGGCCTTCATTCACTCGCTTTACGCAGCTTTCCTCGGCGCCGATGCATCTTTGTTTGAAATCAATCCCTGCCTCAAAACAGGCGATGACCGCATCATCGCAGTGGACTGCAAAGTGACCCTCGACGACAACGCCCTCTACCGCCATTCCGATCTCGCCGATCAACGCGACACCGACGAAGAAGACCCCACCGAAGTGGAAGCCAAAAGCTACGGTCTCAATTTTGTCAATCTCGACGGCAATGTGGGCTGCATGGTCAACGGCGCAGGTCTCGCTATGGCCACCATGGACATCATCAAGCTCTCCGGCGGCGACCCGGCCAACTTCCTCGACGTGGGCGGCACTGCCGATGCCAAACGAGTGGAAAATGCTTTCCGCATCATCCTCCGTGACGAGCGCGTCAAGGCCATCCTCATCAATATATTCGGCGGCATCGTGCGTTGCGACCGCGTAGCTCAGGGCGTAGTGGATGCTTATCGCAACATCGGCGACATTAAAGTGCCCATCATCGTGCGCCTGCAAGGCACCAATGCCGACCTTGCCAAGCAAATCCTCGACGAGAGCGGCCTGGCAGTTCGTTCCGCCATTCAACTTCAGGAAGCCGCCGATCTGGTGAAAGAAGTGCTGGAAGCCTGACGAATACGCATCGCAAGTAGGTTTACTAAACCTCTGAGGTTGAGTAAACCTGCCTAAATGCCAACCCAAACACAAACCATGACCAACCAATCCGTTTCGCTTCGCGCTGCCGACAACATCCGCATCCTCGCTGCCGCTATGGTGGAAAAGGCCAAGTCCGGCCACCCCGGCGGGCCTATGGGCGGCGCCGACTTTGTTCATGTCCTCTATTCTGAATTTCTGAATTACGATCCTTCCGATATGAGCTGGCCGCTCCGGGATCGCTTCTTTTTGGATGCAGGGCACATGTCGGCTATGTTGTATGCACAGCAAACCCTGCTCGGAAATTACAGCATGGACGATATCCGCAATTTCCGTCAGTGGGGCAGTCCTACGCCCGGCCACCCCGAACTTGACGTAGCCCGCGGCATCGAAAATACTTCCGGACCATTGGGATTGGGCCATGCTTTTGGTATCGGCGCCGCGCTGGCCGAGCGTTTTCTGGCGGCTCGTTTCGGAGAGGAAGTTGCGCACAAGACGTATATATATATATCCGACGGCGGCGTGCAGGAGGAGATTTCCCAATCGGCAGGTCGCATTGCCGGCTTCCTCGGACTGGGCAACATCATCATGTTTTACGATGCCAACGACATACAGCTCTCCACTCCGGTAGAGGCCGTTACCGGCGAAGATACCGCCATGAAGTATCAGGCTTGGGGCTGGCATGTACTCACCATTGACGGCAACGATCACGACCAAATCCGCCAGGCACTTCAGGCAGGCATCGCTGAAACGGCGCGCCCTACCCTCATCATAGGAAAAACCCTGATGGGCAAAGGCACCCGCACAGCCGACGGCGCTCTGTTTGAAGGCGAAGTAGAACTGCACGGCCAACCGCTGAGCGGCGCCGGTGCTTCTTTTGAAAAAACCATCGCCGGACTGGGCGGTCATCCAGACCAACCCTTCGAAATTTTTTCCGATGTAGCCGAGTACCATCAAACGGTATTGGATAATAAAAAGAAAGCAGCCAAGAAGCGAAAGTCTGCTTTCAAAACCTGGGCTAAGTCCAATCCGGAGCAGGCTGCCAAATTCAACTTCTTCCTCTCCGGGCAGCTTCCCGACATCGGCTGGAGCAACATTTCCCTTAAACCCAACGACGCCACCCGCAATGCTTCCGGCGCGGTATTGGCTCGCCTGGCCGAAAGGGTAGAAAATATGATTGTCGCTTCTGCGGATTTGGCCAACAGCGACAAAACAGAAAACTTTCTTAAAAAAACAAAGGCTTTTGCACCCGGCGACTTCTCTGGAGCTTTTCTTCAGGCCGGCGTTTCCGAGTTGACTATGGCCGCCCTTTCTATCGGCATGTCTTTGCATGGCGGCGTCATCCCTGCCTGCGCTACCTTCTTCGCGTTTTCCGACTACATGAAACCGGCGATCCGGGTGGCAGCGCTCATGGAGCAACCTATTATATTTATATGGACGCATGATGCTTTCAGAGTAGGGGAGGACGGCCCCACGCACCAGCCCGTAGAACAGGAGGCCCAGATTCGCCTCATGGAGCAACTGAAAAATCACTCCGGACGCAACAGTTTCCTCGCCCTCCGGCCCGCCGACGGCGCAGAAACACTTGAATCCTGGAAGCTGGCATTGGAAAATCGCCACGGCCCTTCCGGCCTGATTCTTTCCCGTCAGGGCATTGCCGACTTGCCGGCTGAGACTACGGTAAAAGCGGCAGGCACAGCCAAGGGCGCCTACATCGTTGAAGACTGCGAGGGCAAGCCCGACGTCATTCTACTTGCCAATGGTTCGGAAGTAGCGACTTTAATAGCAGGCGCCGCCCGTTTGCGCAACGAGAAAAATCTCAAAGTTCGCATTGTTTCCGTTCCGTCTGAAGGCTTGTTCAGAAGCCAGACGCTCAAGTATCAGCGCAGCGTATTGCCCGGCAATGTGCCCGTGTTCGGTCTTACCGCCGGCCTACCCGTGACTTTGCAAGGGCTGGCAGGCAGCAGGGGCCGCGTATTTGGCCTGAGCCATTTCGGCTACTCCGCACCGTTTAAAGTATTGGATGAAAAATTCGGCTTCACCGGTGACAATGTCTTCGATCAGGTGCTCCGGTTGCTGAAGTAAGGTACTGTCTGTGGAGGCAGATTTATGATTCGATAATCCGAATTCTGCATTGTCCCACCGCCTACCGCCCACCGCCCACTGCCTACTGCCTACCGCCTACTGTTTTATTCTTCCCAAAAACCACACCACAATGCGCAAGTTCCTCATTGCGTCCGATTCCTTTAAGGATGCCCTGCCTGCCGCGGAGGTCTGCCGGGCCATTGCACGGGGTATTCGCCGAGCTGTTCCTGATACGGATATTATTGAATTGCCCATGGGTGACGGCGGGGAAGGAACCGCCCGCATTATTACGCAGCATGTAGGCGGGCAAATGTTGGATGTAGAAGCCAAAGACCCCTTGTTCAGAACAATACATACACAGTATGGCATTTCATCTGATGGAAACACTGCCTATATAGATATGGCGGCAGCTTCGGGCTTGCAACTGCTGAGACCTGAAGAGCGAAATCCGCTTTACACTACTTCTTACGGAACCGGAGAAATCATTTTAGATGCGGTAAAACGGGGCGCCCGCCATATAGTGCTCTGCATCGGCGGGAGTGCGACGCATGACTGTGGCGCCGGAATGGCGGAAGCATTGGGTTATACTTTTCTGGATGCCGGAGGACAGCCGGTAAGCCCCACAGGGAACAACCTCATTAAAATAGCATATATAGACGCTGCCGGACTGAAAGTCAACCTCGACTGGCTTCGGGTGGATGTGTTGTGCGATGTTGTCAATCCATTATATGGCCCCAACGGCGCTGCGCATATCTTCGCCCGCCAGAAAGGCGCCGATGATAAAGCGGTGGAATTGTTGGAGGAAGGAACGAAGCATTTTTCCATTCTCCTGCAAGAACATTTGGACAAAAAAACAGCCTCCATATCCGGGGCCGGCGCAGCAGGAGGCATGGGGGCAGGAGCTTGGGCTTTTCTGAACGCCCATATTATACCCGGCACTGAATATGTTTCAGAAGTGGCAGGATTGAGAAATGCCATGGCAGAAGCCGATATTGTTTTTACCGGAGAGGGGCGCTTGGATGAACAAACCATAAATGGAAAACTGATATCCGGCATTGTTCGCGCTGCCGCCGAATATCAGATTCCTGTCATTGCTTTATGCGGTAGCTTGGGAATCCACCCGGGCCAAATGGAAAGATTGGGTATTACGGCAGCTTTTGCCATCAACAACCGTCCCTGTACGCTGGCCGAAGCATTAGCCGAAACAGCCGTCAATCTGGAACACCTGGCATTCTCTCTGGCATGTACCCTGGCGGCAAGTGAAAGATACATTGCCGTGGCAGGTATGGGGAGCGGTAAAGAATTGAATCGCCGGGCAGCCGACATCCTTTCCAAGAGAGAAACGGAGGTGTTCCAACTGATAGCGAAAGGTTTTACCAACCCCCAAATTGCATCCACGCTGTTTATCAGTAGCCAGACCGTTGCGGTACACCGAAAAAATATAATGCGCAAATTGGGGGTCAATAAAGTGACTGCACTGCTGAAAAAAGGCTTCGATTCGGGGATTTTTTTCTAAAAAAGTGCCGGTTAATGAAAAAATACCCTGAACAGGGTATAAAATCCAATGCCTTTGATACTATCTTTGCCCCGTTTGAATTTGTTCAGCACCTTATCTCATTCATCAAAAGACATCTTAGTGAGCTTTCTCGCGCAGGCAACTTCTACTTACCAAAAAAAAAATCGCTCCTTCTCTTGCATTACTGGAGCGAACTACCCTATCTTTGCCCTCGCAAGCAAAATGCATCCCATGAACATAAATGTTACGCCTGCCATCTGTGCATCATTATCCCTTTTTACTTGGGATTCATACCCGTCCTTCAGCACACGTCACGCTCATATTATTTTGATCTGATTCGATAGCGTTCCATTGGACGCTTTTCGCATATTGTTTAGTCTGCAAAAAGTTGCAGGTTCATTTTTTGAAAGTCTGTTTTCTTGTTCTACTGAAATAATACGACCTACACACATTT
>ERZ761609.446-NODE-446-length-48342-cov-37.424027_pt1 | contig 48342 bp, 45 predicted proteins | sample MGYA00511163_ERZ761609 | MGnify/ENA primary metagenome ERZ761609 (study PRJEB28899, sample SAMN02445070) | bioreactor sludge metagenome | biome: EBPR sludge | place: Australia: Brisbane, Thorneside Wastewater Treatment Plant | collected 2011-12-16 ... | reverse complement strand
GCCAAGCGCTGAGCGCTTGTCGCGGCGGCGGTGGGTGTTGGGGGCCGGGGCGCTGGCCTTGGCGGGGCTGGCCCCGCTGACCCAGGCCAACACGTCCCGCCAGCCGCTGTCGGTGCGTGGTTACACCTTGCAGCCGCGCGGCGAAGGCCAGATGCGGTTTTTCGGTCTGTCGGTCTACACTGCCCGCCTGTGGGTGTCCGATGGCTTTGACCCCGCCCGCCACGCGGCCGTGCCGCTGGCGCTGGAGTTGGCCTACGCGCGCAACTTCACGGGGCGGGACATTGCGCAGCGATCGCTTCAGGAAATGAAGCGGCAAATGTCCATTGATCAAGCGCTAGAGGCCAAATGGACATCCAATTTGGCTGCGGTGTTGCCTGACGTCAAACCTGGCGACCGCCTGCTGGGCGTGCACCAGCCGCAAACAGGTGCCCTCTTTCTACAGGGTGAACGGGTATTGGGGGCGGTGGACGACCCGCTGTTTTCAGAACTGTTCTTCGGCATCTGGCTGTCTGCTGCCACGTCGGAACCTGCCCTGCGTGCGGCGCTGGTCGCCAAGGCCTGAGGCAAGTCGGCCATGTCCCAGTCCGAGCACCAGACACCCGCGCCAGTTCCCACGGATTCGTCCGGTGGCCGTTGGGGCGATGCGGCCTATGGCCTGATGGGCCTGCCGCTGGCGTTCGTCGCGCTGCCGCTGTATGTGCACCTGCCGCCTCACCTGGCGCTCACGCTGGGGTGGTCGCTGGCCACAGCGGGTGGGGTGTTGCTGGCGGTGCGGGTGTTCGATGCCCTGATTGACCCGGCCCTGGGCCGTTGGACCGACCGGCTGCTGGGGCATTCGCCGCGGCGCGTGCTGGCCGTGTCGGCCCTGTCCGCCGCCGGTGTGGTGCTGGGCCTGTTCGCCCTGTTCGGACCCGATGCCGGTTCGCCGCTGGCCCATGCCGCGGTGGTCACGGCTGCGTTGGTGCTGGCGGGTACGGCCAACAGCCTGCTGAGCATTGCCCACCAGACCTGGGGTGCGGCACTGCCCCGCAGCGATGGTGCCCGCAGTCGCCTGTTCGCCTGGCGGGAAGGGGCGGGTCTGGTCGGGGTGCTGGTGGCCTCGGCCTTGCCGGCTGTGGTAGGGTGGACGTACACGTTGTGGGTGCTGGCAGCGGCCATGGCGCTGGGTTGGCTGGCGTGGAGCCGCGCCGAGCAACCGGCGCGTGACACCGGTGGGGCTTTCGCGCCTTCCGCCCACAGCCCGTGGAGTTGCCTGCCCTTTCGCAAGCTGATGGCTGTCTTCGTGCTCAACGGCATCGCCAGCGCCATCCCGGCCACGCTGGTGGTGCTGTTCATGACCGACCGGCTGGGTGCCTCCGCCCAGTGGCAGGCCGCGCTGCTGACCACCTACTTTGCCTGTGCCGCGCTGGGTCTCCCGCTGTGGATGCGGGGTGTCCGCCGTTGGGGCTTGGCGCCCACCTGGGCCACCGGCATGGTGCTGGCTGTGCTGGCATTTGCGGCCACCGCGTCGTTGGGCACCGGGGACATGTGCGCATTTGCCGTCATCTGTGCGCTGTCGGGGCTCACCCTGGGTGCCGACCTGGCGCTGCCCAGCGCGTTGCTGGCAAAGGTGCTGGATGACCACCCGCCAGCCCACGTCCACCGGGGCGTGTACGTGGGCTGGTGGGCGCTGGCCGCCAAGCTGAACCTGGCGCTGGCAGCCGGTCTGGCCTTGCCCCTGCTGGGGCTGTGGGGCTACCAGCCCGGTGGTGCCGATCCACAGGGGCTCACGGCACTGTCTCTGGCCTACAGCAGCTTGCCCGGTGTGCTCAAGCTGGCCGCAGCGCTGTTGCTGTATGCGCTTTTCATCCGATCCACTCCATCCCGCGAGGTCCGTACATGTCCACCTTCCGTCTGAAGCCTGTTCTTTTCCGTCTCGGCACGGGCGCAGCCGTTGCGCACCGCCCCGGCATCAGCCGCCTCGCTGCGGCCTGGCTGGTGTGTGGCGCGGCCGCCTTGCTGTCGGGCTGCGCCAGCCAGAACCTGAGCCAATATGCCAAGGCCGAGCCCAAGCTCGACCTGTCCACCTACTTCAACGGTCCGGTGGTGGCGCATGGGATGTTTCAGGACCGCAGTGGCCAGGTCATCAGGCGGTTTGTGGTCCAGATCGACAGCCGCTGGCAGGGCAATGAGGGTGTGCTGGACGAGCGGTTCAAGTATGACGACGGCACCACGCAGCAACGCATCTGGCGCCTGACCAAACACGCGGACGGCCGGTACACAGGCCGGGCTGACGACGTGGTGGGCGAAGCACAGGGCCAGGTAGCGGGCAACACCCTCAACTGGGCCTACACCATGCAACTGCCCGTGGACGGCAAGGTGTACGAGGTGCAGTTTGACGACTGGATGTACCTGATCGACGAGCGCGTGATGCTCAACCGGGCGGTCATGAGCAAATTCGGCATCCGCCTGGGCGAGGTCACGTTGAGTTTCACCAAGCCATGAACACAGTTCGCCAGCGAATCGCCGCGTCGTCACCGTTTTTGACACCAAGGGGCACAGCATGTCACTCAATCCGAAGTTGACAGACTGGCGCGGGCGGCGCGTCTGGGTGGTGGGGGCTTCCAGCGGCATTGGCCGGGCGGCGGCATCGGCGCTGCATGCCCGTGGCGCGACAGTCTGGGTGTCGGCGCGCAATGCTGCTGCGCTGCAGGCCTTCACGGTCGAGCACCCGGGCAGTCAGGCGGTTGCTCTGGATGTCACCGATGCACAGTCGGTTGCCGACGCGGCGGCGCAGGTGTCGCAAGGCGGTGCGTTCGACCTGGTGTGCGTGTGCGCGGGCCACTACAAAGCCATGCGCGCCGACGCGTTGGATTTGAACGAGGTGCTGCGGCACCAGGCGGTCAATGTGGGGGGCACCTGGCATGTGCTGGCGGCGGTGCTGCCGGGCATGCTCACGAAAGGGGCGGGCCACATCAGCCTGGTGGGCAGCGTGGCTGGGTTCAGAGGCTTGCCCAAGAGCCTGGCCTACGGACCAACCAAGGCAGCCCTGCTACACCTGGGAGAGGTGCTGTTCCTGGACGTGCGGCCACGCGGCATTGGCGTGAGCGTCGTCACCCCCGGATTTGTGGAGACACCGCTGACGGCACAGAACGACTTTGCCATGCCCTCGCTCCTCACGCCCCAACAGGCCGCTGATGCCATGCTGAAAGGCTGGGCAGCGGGCGATTTCCTGATTGACTTTCCCAAGCGTTTCACCCGCCTGTTCCAATTCCTGCGGCTGTTGCCCTATGGTCTGTACTTTCCGATCATCAGGCGTCAGACAGGGGCCTGATCATGCAGCGCTGCAGGCTACCAGGGTATCGGTTGGCCCGCATGGTCGATGAACTGTGCCCGCCCATTGGGTGCCAGCGTCCCCAGTGCGGCCAACATGCCCCGCACGGCGACATCGGGCGGCGTGGCGGCGTCGCCAACAAACGGTTGGCTCAACCGGGAGCGCACCGTGCCGGGCTGCAGCGCAGCCACCACCAGGTCGGGCCGCTGCCGGGCCAGTTCGATGGCGGCCGTTTGCAAACCCTGGTTCAGGGCGGCCTTGGCCATGCGGTAGCTGTACCAGCCGCCTTTCCGGTTGTCTGCGATGCTGCCCACACGTGCGGACAGCTTGGCCCACACCACCCGCTCGCCTTTGGCCAGCAACGGGCTGAGGTGCCGCAACAGCAGCAAGGGCCCGATGGCATTCACCTGAAAACTGGCTGCCATGGCGGCTGTGTCGAGGTCGGCCAACCGCTTTTCAGGGCCGCGCTGATCCAGCGTGAGCGCGCCGGTGGCGTCGATGACGAGGTGAAACGGCCCCGTCAGGGCATCGGCCAAGGCGACCAGGCTGGACTCGTCCCGCAGGTCCCATGTGGGCAGCGCGGGTGTGCTGGGCTCGGTGCCGTCCGCACCGGCCCGGCTCGCGCGCACCAGCCGCGCGCAGTGGGGATCGTGCGCCAATGCCTCGCAAAACGCCTGGCCGATGGCACCCGTCGCCCCGATGACCAGCGCGTGATACCCGCTTCTGAGGCGAGGGGGCGGTGCGGTCGTGATGTCGGGTCGGTCCATGCCGATCATCATGCCGCTGACCCGATTGTCCGGTGCCATACGGCGAGCAAAGGCCCCAGGTCTTGCGTGTTTATCCCCAGCGCGAGGGGCCCGAATGGCCCCCTTTTTCGGTCCCGTCTAGCTCAGCCTTCCCGTCACAGCTATGCTCATTGAAGGAGATCACACTATGAACATCAGTTTCTCTTCTTTTTTGCCTCGTCGTGCCCTGATGGCCGGAGCCGCCCTGGTGGCTGCTCTGGGCACGGCCCAGGCACAGACATCGCCGGGCTTGCCTTTGTGGGAGCTGGGGGTGCTGGGGCTCGGCGTGTCGCAGCAGGCATACCCGGGGTCTGACCAGCGCATCAACCGGGGGTTGGCGCTGCCCTATCTGGTGTACCGGGGTGACGTGTTGCGGGCCGATCGCGAAACCGTCGGCCTGCGAGCCATCAAAACGCCCACGTTTGAGCTTGATGTCGGGTTGGCGGGCTCTTTCGGCTCCAACAGTGACCGCATCAAGGCCCGACAGGGCATGCGGGACCTGGGCACCCTGGTCGAGGTGGGGCCGCGGTTGAAATGGAAGCTGGGCAGCGCGGCAGGTGGCAATTGGCAGGCCAAATTCCCGCTGCGCGCTGTGTTTGACCTGAGTGACAGCTTTGCCCACCGGGGACTGTCGTTCGCGCCCGAACTGGTGTACGAGCGGCGCTCGCAGGGTGGATGGCGCTACAACGTCAGCGTGGGGGCGATCGTGGGCGACAGCAAGCTGGCCAACACGTTCTATGGCGTGTCAGGGACGGAGGCCACGCTGCTGCGCCCCGCGTACACGGCACAAAGCGGGCTGGTGGGCTGGCGGCTGGGCACCTCGGTGTCGCGCAACCTCACGCCTGACTGGGTCGTGTTCGGCTTTGCACGGATCGACAGTGTGTCCGGTGCGGCCAACCGGAACAGTCCGCTCATCCGTCAGACCACAGGCACCACCTTCGGTCTGGGCCTGTCCTACACCTGGATGCGCTCCACGGAGCGTGTGTCTGACTGAACCCGCTGCCGCCCGTTGCACCGCATACGCGTCTCGTTGACCGGCGCTGCGTGGTGACGGTGGCGTCGGCACCCTTGTTTTTTCACCTGCCATGGACTCATTGACCCAACTTGCGCTGGGAGCCAGCATCGGCGTGGCCGTGATGGGGCGCCGGACGGCCGTGTGGAAGGCGGCCCTGTGGGGCGGGGTGGCGGGTACCCTGCCCGACCTGGATGTGCTGGTTGACCATGGCGATGCCGTGCTCAACATGGTCTTGCACCGGGCGGAAAGCCACGCGTTGCTCTACCTGGCGGTGCTGTCGGCACCGCTGGCCTGGGGTGTGGCCCGGTTGCATGTGGAGGCGGACCTGTTCCGCCGCTGGTGGCTGGCCTTGGCATTGGCGCTGCTCACCCACCCCTTGCTGGACGGCTTGACCATCTACGGTACCCAACTGTTTCTGCCTTTCACGAACGAAGCATTCGGCGTGGGCAGCGTGTTCATCATCGATCCGGCATACACGCTGCCTCTGCTGGTGGGGCTGGCGTGTGCACTGTCACGTCCGGCCTGGGGGTTGCGGGTGAACGGAGGCGCCCTGGTGCTCAGCACCGCCTACCTGGCCTGGAGTGTGCTTGCCCAGGCATGGGTGGGCGTACATGCGCAGCGTTCGCTGCAGGTGGCGGGGCTGCCAGGGACGCAGGTGCTGGTCACGCCAGCGCCCTTCAGCACATTGCTGTGGCGCGTGGTGGCCATGGACGGGCCCCGCTACCACGAGGGCTTCTATGCTTTGGCGGACGGGGGGCGACCCATCCGTTTCAAGGCGTTTGACAGCGGTGCAGCCCTGGCCGCCCGGCATGCTGACCACCCGCAGGTGCAGCGGATCGCACGCTTCAGCGATGGCTTCTATCGCTTGCGGGAGCAAGACGGGACGCTGTGGTTGACCGACCTGCGCATGGGCCAGGAGCCGGGTTACGTGTTTCATTTCGACATCGGTCCGCCGCTGTCAGCCGAGCGGACGGATCCACCCCCCGCTGTCCAGCACAGCCTGCGGGCTGATGTGCGAGCGGGCCTGACGTGGCTGTGGGCGCGGATGTGGGGTGCCGACGTGGAACCGCCTGGGCGGTAACGGCTGGTGGCTCAACCCGTTCGTTTCAGGGGTTGGAGCAGCGGTCTCAGGCCGTTGTGGTCAATGGTCTGCATCAGCGCCAGCAGCCGACCCAGTTCGCCTTTGGGAAAGCCCTCGCGGGCAAACCAGTTCAGGTAGTTGCCCGGCAGGTCTGCCAGCATCCGCCCCGCATACTTGCCGTAGGGCATGGGGGTGTGCACCAGCTTCAGCAGCAGGTCGGGGTCAAAACCTTCGGGCCGCATGCGCTCCATCAATCGAGTTTGCGCGGAATGGCCTTGGCCCCGTAGGCGCAATAACCTGCACGCGGGCTTTTTTGTTGCGGGTGCAACCGGCAGGTGTCCGGTCGCAGCTCGTACACCGTGCACAGGCGGGTCTTGGCATCCAGGTAGGTGCAGTCGCCGTCAGCCCGGCGCATGAGCGTGAACACTTCGGCTTTGGTGTTGAAGCGTTCGACGATGCGTGCTTTCTGAAGCCGCTTGGCAATGCGGGCCGGGTCTTCGTTGTCAGCTTCAAACGCATCGACCAGTCCCAGCCGCACCAGATCGCGCACGCGCACCTCCAGCGGCATGGTGCAGCAATTGGCCTGGCAGCTGTTGCACAGGCCGGGGCGGTAGCGTGTCCAGGTTTCGGACCGGTCAACGTCAACGGTTTGGATGGGTGATCGCATGTGGGTAGTGTGCAACCAAATGCCTTGGCCGTGGAATCTGCAAACGTTCAGTTTTTTCCGAATATTTGTTAGCGTAAACCACGCTTTTTAGGTTTGATTAAATCCTTTAACCTGCACCTCCCTGTAAACAGTCCCAAGGAGACTTCCATGAAAACTTTTTCGATGATGGCAGCCGTGCTGACCCTGGGCCTGGCCCTGATCAGCGCTGATGCCGAAGCAGCCAAACGCCTCGGCGGTGGCAAATCGGTCGGTACGCAACGTCAGGCGCAGGTAGACAAGTCGCCCAACGCCACACCGGCCCAAACCCCTGGTACCCCTGCGGGCGCTGCTGCTCCCGCACAGTCCGCGGCCGCTGCGGCACCTGCTGCTGCCGCCGCTGCTGCCAAGCCTAAGAGCTCCTGGATGGGCCCGCTGGCCGGCATCGCCGCTGGCCTGGGACTGGCCGCGCTGGCGTCTCACTTCGGTTTTGGTGAAGAACTGGCCACCATGCTCATGATCGGCCTGGCCGTCATGCTGGTGTTGGGCATCATTGGCTTCGTGATGCGCAAGCGCGCCATGGCCGCACAGGGCGGTGCCGCCCGTGCAGGCGGCATGGAATACGCCGCTGCGGGTGCCAACCCAACCGCACAACCCACACGTGGCTACGACGTGAGCATGCCGGCCGGTGGTTCGGGCTCGACGGGTGGTTCGATGATCGGAGCCAACCTGAATTCGCCCACCAACCACATTCCTGCCGACTTCGACACGGCCACCTTCGAGCGCCAGGCCAAGGTGCAGTTCATCCGCCTGCAGGCATCGAACGATGCGAAGAACCTGGACGACATCCGCGACTTCACCACGCCCGAGATGTTTGCCGAGTTGAAGATGGACATCCTTGACCGCGGTCAAACCACCTCGAAAACCGAGGTGCTGACCCTCGATGCCACGGTCATTGACGTGGCCGAGGAAGGTGACAACCATGTGGTGACGGTGCGCTTCAACGGCACCGTCCGTGACGTGGCCGACCCTGCGCCCGAAGCCTTTGACGAACTGTGGCACCTAGTCAAGCCCCGCCAGGGTAATGGGGGTTGGGTGCTGGCAGGCATCCAGCAGGTCTAAGCGCTTTGCTTGTGTCGGGCAGGCTTTGTGGCCTGCCTTTCTGACCCGGCCAGCTGTTGCAGCTGTGCCGGGTTTTTTTGTCACTTCCGCTGCCAGTTCGCCATGCGTTGGGCCCATTGGGCGAGTGGATGGTGGTCTTCGGCCTGGGCTGCCTGCGTGGTGGCCTCAACCAGTTGCGCGAGCAGGGCCGCGTGCCGTGGGTCCTCCAGCGGCGGAAAAACAGGGGCCACGCGCACAAAAAAGTCTCCCCTCGGTCCATCCAGGGTGGTTGGAAAGCCTTTGCCGGCCAGCCGGTAGACCAGCGCGTCGCGTGTCAGGCGCATGTGTTGCAGCCCGTCTGGCGTGGGCACGTCTGTCCAGCTGCCCGCCATCCAGGCATAGCCGTTGACCGGCATCTCGCAGCGCAGCACACCGTTGTCATCCAAGGTGAACAGGGGGTGTGGATCAATGGCCACATGCAGCTCCAGGTCCACGTCCACATCGCTGTGGCGGGCGGGCGGGGCGCTCAGCACCTGGCCGACGCGCGTGCCCGCAGGGATGCGCACCTTGCGCCGGTAGGCAATGGTTTGTGTACCGGTGGCGTCGCACACATCGCACGGCGCGCGCTGGCGACCATCGCCGCCGCAGTCGGGGCAGGCCTCTTCGGTCCAGGCCCAACCAAAGAGCGTGGCTTTGCGGATGGCACCTTTGCCTTTGCAGGTAGGGCAGGCATGGGCCAGCACGCGCAGGCCTGTGCCGGCGCACGTGTCGCAGGTCTGGCTGTGCTGCCCACGCACCGTGCGTGTGCAGCCCAGGCAGGCCTCTTCCAGCGTCAGGCGGACCTTGCGTAACACCGTGGCCCGGTGCGGCGTGCCGTGGGTGGCGTCGGCAGCCCCGTGGTCGTTGGGGGGCTCGGTGCTGGCGTGGGAGTTGGCGGTGTGGGTGTCGGCCTCACCACCGGTGCTGCTTTCATCCAGCTTGCCCTCGCGCACCAGGCGGATGTGCTGGTAGGCGGTGTTGATGGCCTGCATGCGCTGTACCGCGTCGGTTGCCGGATTGCGGTCGGGGTGCCACATGGCCACCAGCTTGCGCCAGCTGGCCTTCAGCTCGGCGTCGCTGGCGGAGCTGCTTAGTCCCAGCGTGCGGTAGGCGTCGTCGGTTTCCATGGTGTGGTTGGTGCGGGTCAGGTCAAAGCGCGCGTGCCCGCGCGGGCCGCAGCCCCGCGTGCTGCGGCTGTTCGATGGCCGTGCGCACCTTTGCCAGCATGCGCTCTTTCTCGGCACCCAGTGTGCCTTTCAGCACCAGCCAGTTGGAGGCATGGTCGCTGCGGAACACCGTGCGCGTCAGCTCGGTGGCTTGCAAAAACTGCGCCATCTCGGCAAACAGGTCCGGCAGGTCTGGTGTCTCCCATTCCGGGTAGTCAGCCCTGAAGCGTTGTTCACCTTGCTGGAAGCTCACCACCAGCGTGGCCAGAAACTCCGGTTGCGTCGCGTTGACCAGCCGTGCCGAGTTCAGGGCGTGCTGTTGCGAGTACACCTTGCCGCCCAGACCGTTGAGCAGCATCACCGAGCGGGTGATGCCTGCCTCGCCCAGCTTCATCAGCGCCTCGGCCGTGGAGGCGTGCGTTTCGCCTTTGTGCACTTTCTGCAGCACCACGTCGTCGCCCGATTCGGCGCCTACATAGGCCAGCGACAGGCCAGCCTCGCGCAGTTCGGTCAGTTCGGCGACCGATTTGTTGCGCACGTTGCGTGGCAGGCAGTAACTCGACACGCGCCGAACGCGCGGTAAATGCCTGCGAACAGCCTGCAAAATGGTGAGCAAGCGGCGCGTGGACAGCGCCATGGCATCCCCGTCTCCCAGAAACACGCGTGCCACCTGTGCGCCGAACAGCTGCCCGCTGGATTCGATGGCGTGCAGGGTTTCGTCTTCGTCACGCACAGCAAATTTCTTTTGTGGTGCGGTGTACATCTCGCAATAGGTACACCGGTTCCACGAGCAGCCGTTGGTCACGGGCACGATCAGCGACTGCGCTTCACTTGGCGGGCGAAACACAGGTTCGATGTAGCGGATGGGGAAAACAGTGTTCACAGCACAAAGATGGACGAAAAGCGGTATTGTCCCCGTTTGTCCACACTTGGCACCCGCATGACACCGCAAGCCCTCAACCCTGCCACATCGGCACCCGCTCCCGTTCCATTGCACATTGACTTCGTATCAGACGTGGCGTGCCCCTGGTGCGCCGTGGGCCTGTGGGCGCTGGAGCGCGCCGTGGGGCAATTGCAGGGTGAGGTGACGGTCAGCATCCATCCCCAGCCGTTCGAGCTGAACCCGAACATGGGTGCAGAAGGCGAAGACATCACCGAGCACCTGCGCCGCAAATACGGCAGCACACCCGCGCAGCAGGCGCAGATCCGCGAAACCATCCGCCAGCGCGGGGCGCAGGAGGGGTTTGTGTTCAAGGTCGAGGGGCGTGGGCGCATCTGGAACACGTTCGATGCGCATCGCCTGCTGCACTGGGCGGCGGTGGAAGGGGCGCCCGGCGACGCGTTGGCGCTGAAGAAAGCGTTGCTCACGTCTTACCAGGGGCGTGCCGAGAACCCGTCAGACCCGGCCGTGTTGCTGGCGGTCGTGAAGGGTTTGTCTGCACCCGCTCTCACGGTCGAGCGCGCCAGCGACGTGCTGGCCTCGGGTGAGTTCACGGAGGCTGTGCGCCAGCAGCAGGCACATGTCCAGTCACTGGGCATCCGGTCCGTGCCGGCGGTCATTGTCAACCACCGTCATTTGATTTCAGGGGGGCAACCTGCCGACGTGTTTGTGCAGGCTTTGCGGCAGATCGCTGCGGAAGTGCGTCAGGCTCCCGGCGCGCCAGCGGCTGAGGCGAATTGACTGCGCAGCCTGAAGGGGCAACGCATCTGGCGCATCATCCAGCCCATGAAAGCCCGAGCCTTTTTCCCATGGCTGGTACCGATGCTGCTGCTGGCCACCGCCCACACCACCGCCCATGGTGCCAACCTCTGCGCCGGGCTGGCAAGTTACGAGGTCAGGCCGCTGATTGGTGGCAGCCCCATGAACCTTTGCACGCTGCCCGCCAAGGCGCTGCTGGTGGTCAACACCGCGAGCGAATGCGGGTTCACGTCGCAGTATGGAGGGCTTGAAAAACTGCACCAACGCTTCAGGAACCGGGGTTTGCAGGTGGTGGCCATTCCGGCCAACGACTTTGGCGGACAGGAACCGCGCAAGAACGCCGACATTGGCGCGTTCTGCCAGATCAACTACGGTGTGACCTTTCCTGTCGCTGAAAAGCTGACGGTACCCATCGGGTCAGACCCGCTGTTTGCCCGACTGATCGCCGCCAGCAACGAGGCTCCTGGCTGGAATTTCCACAAGTACCTGGTGACGCCTGATGGCAAGGTGACCAGTTTTCCGTCCAGGCTCGATCCGCTCAGCCCCCGTTTTGTGCATGCGGTGGAACAGGTGCTGATGGGAATGAAGTAGAGCGCACAGCCCATAACCCACATGGCCCACAGGCACTGTCTCCATTTGGGAGCGGTGGAGCCGCTTCGTAGAATCTGACCATCGTTTCACGGATGAGTGGAGAGCAGCATGAGCCAGGACAAATCAGCAGAAGTCACCCGCAAACTCAAGCGTGTGGCGGAAGAGCAGTTCTTGCGCATCATGGAAGAGGCGGACCGCGTTGACCCTGACCGCTCGCAAAGCACCACCACTGCCTATCGGCGCATGGCCTTGAGTGCGGCGCTGGATGCTGCCATATCAGCCCTCAAGCCGATTCAGTCGGACGACCGCCCCCCAGCCATTACCCGCGACAAGGCACCAACGTCGTACCGGCTGATGAAAAAAACGACGGGTGAGCTGGTGTTGCAAGGTTGCTTTTTCTGGCACGAAGAAGGCACGGAACGGGCTGGGTTCGAGTGGCGCGACCTCAAAACGGAAGTCGAAAAAGCGGATCCGAACCTGCAGTTTTTCGGTCGTGACAATCCGGCCTGATTGATCCCAGAAGCGGCTACACAGCGATGGTCAGTTGATCGGGTTCCCAGCCCAGCAAAGGTCGAAGGATTCTGGCGATAACGAAATACACGCAGGTCTTTCATCGGTCTGTCTTGGGCCATTACATCGCAACGGCCTTGACATGGGCCACCTGATGAATCGTGGTATCAAGCGCATTCAGGCAAAAAAAGCATTCGTTCGCATTTTCTCCACCGCCTCAACCCGTGAATCCAATGCATAGAGAGGTTGACTGAATCTCAGGTCGCGGCCACGCGGATGTGGCTGTCCATTGACCTTGTAACTGGCTTGTATCGACACGCAGCGACGGCAGGGTCGACAACCTGAAACCCCGTATGCGCTTGAATACCAGGGTGAATTCCGGCGCCAAACGCTACAGCTGTTTGCCCGGTGTTGGCATCAGGCTCCTGTGTTTAATAAAAGATAGCGGTAAATCAAATGCTGATAAGCGTCAAGTGGCAAAAAAGATCAGTTTTTTACCAGATCTCGTCTCACCACCTCGACCACGCACCCTGAATGCAGGTGGTGATTGGCTGGGATGTCGCGGACCAACGAATCGGTTGTGCGCAAATCCGGGTGAGCGCCAGCCAATCGCCAGGTTCCATCAGGCAGTTGCTCGCGCCTCCAGCCAAACCCAGAGGCCAGGCAGTGGGCGGTTCGAGGGATGGATTCCATATACGTCCGGAACGGCAAGTCATGCGACGGTTGGCGACCCGGTGATGGCACCACCCATGCAACGGACGGCATTTGTGGTGTGAGCCCTCCTGTTGCTAGCGCCGACGACTGATCAGCTTGATCCGGCACGGTTGGCCGCTCGGTGCTTATGGTTGTCTCTGGTCGTGTAGCCTGGTTCATCGCAACTGAATTCGGCGATTGAGGCGTTGTGGCCAAACCGGGAGACACTGACGGACTTCCCGTCGTCACTGGCTGGGTGGGCTGGGTCACTGCTCCCGGAATGGGTGGATGAACCTGAGTGACCACAACAGGCGGTTGCGGTGGATTCACGGAGGTTACGTGCACCGGCGGCTTTGCCACCACCTGAATGGGTGTTTGAAGCAACGGATTGGTAGTTAGAACTGGCCGCTGTGGATTGGGCGTCGCCACCGGCTGAGCTTGTGGCTGTGTTGGCAGCGGAGGTTGCAAGAGAGGCACCGCGACTTGAACAGGCCTTTGTGGCTGAGGTGTCACTACAGGCTGTGGTGCCTGCTGCGTTGGAAGAGGCGGTTGCAGAAGTGGTACTGCAACTTGCACGGGTTGCTGAGCCTGAGGCGTGGCCACAGGTTGAGGTGCCTGCTGCGTGGGCAGCGGTGGTTGCAGCAGCGGCGTGGCGACTTGCACTGGCCTTTGCGGCTGAGGTGTCGCTACAGGCTGAGGTGGCTGCTGTGTGGGCAGCGACGGCGTCATCAGTGGCGCTGCAACTTGTACGTGCTGCTGAGGTTGAGGAGTCGCCACTGGTTGTGCCTGTGGATTGGGTGGCAGAGGTGGCGTCAGCAGTGGTGTGGCTACTTGCACAGGTTTTTGCGGCTGAGGTGTCGCCACCGGTTGAGCTTGAGGCTGTGTTGGCAAAGGCGGCTGCAACAGCGGCGAAGCGACTTGAGTGGGCTGCTGAGTCTGCGGAGTGGCAACCGGTTGTGGTGCCTGCTGCGTTGGCAGTGGTGGTTGCAGCATTGGCGGAGCCACTTGCGTAGGTCTTTGCGGCTGCGGAGTAGCAACCGGCTGTGGTGCCTGTGGAGTCGGCAATGGTGGTTGCAGCAGCGGCGTGGCGGCCTGAACTGGCCTTTGCGGCTGAGGTGTCGCTACAGGCTGAGGTGCCTGCTGCGCTGGAAGAGGCGGTTGCAGAAGCGGTACTGCAACTTGGACGGGTAGCTGAGCCTGAGGCGTGGCCACAGGTTGAGGTGGCTGCTGCGTGGGCAGCGACGGCGTCATCAGTGGCGCTGCAACTTGTACGTGCTGCTGAGGTTGAGGAGTCGCCACCGGTTGAGCTTGTGACTGTGTTGGCAGTGGGGGTTGCAAGAGAGGCGCCGCGACTTGAACAGGTCTTTGTGGCTGAGGTGTCACTACAGGCTGTGGTGCCTGCTGCGTTGGAAGAGGCGGTTGCAGAAGTGGTACTGCAACTTGCACGGGTTGCTGAGCCTGAGGCGTGGCCACAGGTTGAGGTGCCTGCTGCGTGGGCAGCGGTGGTTGCAGCAGCGGCGTGGCGACTTGCACTGGCCTTTGCGGCTGAGGTGTCGCTACAGGCTGAGGTGGCTGCTGTGTGGGCAGCGACGGCGTCATCAGTGGCGCTGCAACTTGTACGTGCTGCTGAGGTTGAGGAGTCGCCACTGGTTGTGCCTGTGGATTGGGTGGCAGAGGTGGCGTCAGCAGTGGTGTGGCAACTTGGATAGGTTGCTGAGCCTGAGGCGTGGCCACAGCTTGAGGTGGCTGCTGCGTGGGCAGCGGAGGTTGCAAGAGAGGCGTCGCGACTTGAACAGGTCTTTGCGGCTGAGGTGTCGCTACAGGCTGAGGTGGCTGCTGCGTAGGTAGCGGTGGCTGCAGCAGTGGAGTGGCGACCTGCACTGGCTGCTGAGGTTGGGGCGTGGCGACAGGTTGAGGTGGCTGCTGCGTGGGCAGCGGCGGCGTCATCAGTGGCGCTGCAACTTGTACGGGCTGCTGAGGTTGAGGAGTCGCCACCGGTTGCGCTTGAGGTTGTATTGGCAGTGGAGGTTGCAGCATTGGCGTAGCGACTTGCACTGGCTGCTGAGGTTGGGGCGTCGCGACAGGTTGAGGTGGTTGCTGTGTTGGAGGAAGCGGTTGCAGAAGTGGCGTGGCGACTTGAACAGGTCTTTGCTGCTGAGGTGTCGCCACAGGCTGAGGTGCCTGCTGCGTTGGCAGAGGTGGCGTCAGCAGTGGTGTGGCAACTTGCACAGGTCTCTGAGGTTGGGGTGTGGCCACAGGCTGAGGTGCCTGTTGCGTTGGAAGAGGCGGTTGCAGAAGTGGCACTGCAACTTGCACTGGTTGCTGAGGCTGCGGCGTCGCCACCGGCTGAGTTTGTGGCTGTGTTGGCAGTGGGGGTTGCAAGAGAGGCGCCGCGACTTGAACCGGTCTTTGTGGCTGAGGTGTCGCCACTGGTTGTGCCTGTGGATTGGGTGGCAGAGGTGGCGTCAGCAGTGGTGTGGCAACTTGGATAGGTTGCTGAGCCTGAGGCGTGGCCACAGCTTGAGGTGGCTGCTGTGTGGGAAGGGCGGGTGCCAATACAGGGACTTGCCCGGTGACGGGATTCGCGATAGGGCGGGGCCGTGAAAGCGTGGTAACGGGGGTGACCTGTATCACTGCGCCAGGTTTTTGGGTGACCACCGTGATCGCCGGAGGACGGGCCACCGTGCTCGGCCCTTGAGCCGGTGGCTGGGTCACCGATGTCACTTGCAGGGTTGATGTGGCCGGAGTTTGGTGCGCGGTGGGCCCCATGGGGGTTTGCTTGTCCACCGTTGTTCCAGCCGGCAAAGTGGGCACCACCACAATGGCTGGCGAGGTGGCGGTCACTGAGCTGGGACCCTGGTTGGGAGGTTGGGCCACCACCGTGGGTTGCAAAACGATTGATGGTGCCTGGGTTTGCGCAGACGGCTTGATGGGGTTTTGCTTGTCTACTGTCGTACCACCCGGCAACGTGGGTACCACCATTGATATTGGCGATGCATCAGTGGCCTGAGGGTCGATGACGACGGCTCCATCCAAAGTGGGCGCTGTGATCGTTTGTGGGGTGGGGGTTTGGGTAGTCGTACCTGTTGTTCCCCCAGGGCGTTGCGTAACTTGAGGTGGCTGACTGTTGGTATGTTGGTTGTGGTTCGACCCACCTCCTCCGGCGCATCCGTTGTTTTTGTGCGGGTTGCCCACGCCGATGCACCACCCCAGGTGTCCACCGGCGGCCAATGCCGGTGCCGACCCCATAGATGCCATCGACACAACCAATGCCAGCGCGTTCAAGTGTTTTGAGTGGGTCATAGCATCACCATTGGGTTCCGACGGTCATGAAAAATGCGGCTTTGCCTTTGCGCGACAGCGGGCCATCGCGCAGGGGCACAGCCACCCAGGTTTCGGCAGACAACCCGCCCGAGCTGACCCCACGAAACCCCAGGCCGACCGAGGCCAACGTCCACCCCCTGGCCTGTTGCCCGCCAAACGCCACCGAATTGACTCGGCCTGCCGACACAAAGCCAAAGGGCACTACGGGGGTCATGCCCTGGCTGATGGAACCACGGTGCACCAGCTCGTATGTGGCACCCAGCCCGCGGTCACCCGCCACTTCGGCAGGGGCATATCCGCGCAGGTAAGGATAGTGGCCCAAGACAGTTTTTTCCACGGCGGGCAGTGCATGGGGGCTCCATTGCAGCGCCCCCTCGAAGCGGTATGTCAACGCGGTGTCGCCCAACGTCCAGGGGCCGCTGAGCCCGTAGCCAGCCCGCACATGCGCAAACTGGCGTTCACCGTCGGCGGGCGCACCAGCCCTGGTGGCCGGGCGCTGGCCGACGCTCAACACCACCGATGTTTGCCGCAAACGGCTCTCCTCATTGGCGTGTGCGTCTACCCAGTAAGCGCGAACGGCTGTGGCCTTGCTTTCAGGGGATTGCCCCGCCCAGCGCTGGGTGGCGTCGGCATGCTCCAGCGCCGCAATCAGGTGTGTGTGGCCATGGAGATCACGCGCGAGGGGATGACCCCAGGCCAGAGACAGGTTCAGGCCTCGCAGGTCTGACCGCGCAGGGATGTTTGTGAGGTCGCGCACCGAACGGCCATTGCCCGCAATGGCTTCCAAATAGTTACCGCCGACACCGACCGGCGCTCGGTAGGCAATGTTGCCAAACGCTGAATTGCCGCGTGAGGGTTCGTGCGTGAGCACGCCCACCAGCCGCAACATGTCGCCGGGTTGCACCAGTCCATGGCGCTGGTCTTGCACGATCAGTCGCTTGGCATGTCCGGGCTTCAGAGGCACGACATCAAAACCGAGCCATCCCTGGCGAGGGGTGCGGGTGATGGTGACTTGCAAGGTGTGGCCGTCCCCTTGGGCAGACGGCACCAGGCGACTGGTCATGCTGACCTCGGGCATGTCGTCCACCAAGGCCAGCGCACGCTCCAGGTCTGCTTGTTGGAGGGGCTTGTGTTGGGTGAGCGGTTGCAGCCGGGTCAGTACAGCCTTGGTCAGTTGGTCATGGGGTTCAGACACCTCCACTGCATCCACATGCCCTTCTGTCACCCGCCAGCGCACCGTGCCCGTGGCGGTGTCGGCCTCTGCACTCACTTCGGCCAATGGGTAGCCGTCTTCGCGGTACATCAGGGCCATGGCATCTGCAGTGGCCTTCAGTGTGGGCACAGTGCCAGCTGATGCCGCATGCGCCCAGGCAAAGGTCAGCAACTGGGTGGGGTCGTATGCGGTAATGCCCAGCACCTCAAAGCGCTGGGGTGTGAAAGCCACATCGGCCAGGCGCTGGCCATTGGCGGTTACTACCGTCTGAGCCAGCGCAGCAAAAGGCATTGCACCGAGCCAGCACAGGGTTAATGCCCCGGCCAAACGCTTTGCGTTGTTGAATTTGGTCATCCCTGTTCCTCCTGATCGATAGCATCCGCTGCAAGCGCCACCCATTGTGACCGCTCAACGGTTATCTTGAAATGTTGCAGTTGGGATTCTGCTGCAATCATTCACCTGAGCATTGCCAAACACTCGTCCGCGCTGATGGGCACCAGGTACTTTCGGAAACGGGCAGAGTCCTGGTAGGCACCGTCCCCCAGGTACACCGTGTTTGTCAGGCCGAGGCGCGCCATGTCGGCCAGGGAAAAGCCCCAGCCAATCTGCCCGGCGTAGCCTGGCCGCTTTTCCAGCACGTCACCGACCGCACACACGGCAAAGGCATCGTTGAGGCCCAGTTTGGCGTAGAAGTCCGCTTCATCCTGGAGCGTGACTTTGGTTGTCTCGGCAAAATCTCGAAAGAAGGCGGCTCGTTGTTCGGGCGTTGCGTCCTTGGGGACATATTGACCCAACAAGGCTTCCAAGCTGACGCCCTGTCGCGCGGCCAGCAGTTGGAACTGGCGCTCGTTGCCATGCCAGCCAACGAAGGCATCGGTGCGGATGACCCGGGCCCGCCCGGCGGGGAAGATGTAGTCAGCGCAGGAAGAGAAGCAGATGACATCGACCTCAACCACCAAGCCCATGTCCCTGACCCAGCGGCCGACGTGGCGACCCGCCACCGTATCGCCACCCCCAGAGCTGATGACCAGACGGGTGACCTGGCCTCGCCGGATGCCTGCTACGGCGGCCTCGAAGGACTGGGTGCTGGCCTCCGAGAAGTTGCCGGTGTAGTACACCGTGTCACCCTGGACGCGCACTTGCGCGGGTTCGGCTCTGGCGCGCTCGATGTCTGGCGGATGTTTATCTGCGATGGCGGCCGGGCTCGCGATGCCTGCTGCGACCATGGTGCACAACATGAGCGCCTTTCGGGCGCACTTGTTGATCCCGTGGATCAGTCGCCCCATCACCAGATCACCACACGGTCTTTGGGTTCACGCCACATCGCATCACCCGGGCGGATGCCAAATGCCCGGTGGAAGGCATCCAGGTGCAGCAAAGGCGCAATGGCACGCACCGATGCAATGGCATGCACGTCGACCGATACCAGATACCGCAGCCGCTCCGAGCGCCCCTTGTAGGCCCACATCTGCGTCCAGGCCACGAAGCAGCGCTGGTCGGCGGTCAGCCCATCGACATCCGGCATCGGGTTCTTCGCCAGGTAGCGCGTCAAAGCGGCATGGGCGAGCGTGATACCCCCCAGGTCAGCGGTGTTCTCCGTCACGGTCAAGGCACCGTTGTGCATCAGGCCCGGCAGGATTTCGTATTGGCTGTACTGCCTGATCAGCACGTCGGTGCGCCGCTTGAACTCGGCGTTCGCCTGTGGTGTCCACCAGTCTCGCAGGTTGCCTTGCGGGTCGTACTGACGGCCCAGGCTGTCGAAGCCATGGGTGATCTCGTGGCCGATCACAGCGCCGATGGCGCAGTAGTTGGCCGCAGGATCGGCCCCGGGTTTGTAGAACGGCGGTTGCAGGATGGCCGCTGTGATGTCGATGGTGTTGGTGGTGAAGTTGTAGGCCGAATTCACCGCAATCGGCGTGGTTTTGGTCGCCACGGCAAAACGGTTGCTGAGCACAGGCTTGTCGACCTGTGACATGTCGCGCTGAAACGCGAAACGGCTGGCGCGCTGCACGTTGCCGAAATGGTCGTCCGGGCGAATGTCGAGGGTGCTGAAATCGACCCACCCGGTGGGATAGCCCACCTGGATGTCGATCTTGCGCAGCTTCTCCAGTGCGGCCTTTCGGGTCGCCTCGTCGAGCCAGGTGTTGTTGCTCAGGCGGCTGGCAAACTCGTCTTTGATGTGCCCGACCATGGCAGTGATGTCGCGCCGGGTGGAATCGGGAAAGTAGGTCTGCACATACAACTGCGACAGCGGGTGGTAAAGCTGTGCCCCAATTTGCTGGGTGACGACGCGCTCCTGCGCAGGCGGGGTCTTCAGGCCACGGCGCTCCACCGTGAAAGCCTCTTCTTGCGTGCTGTACGGGTACCCCAACTCCGAGGCTCGGCTGGCCAGCAAGAACCAGCGCAGCAGCAGCTTCACCTCATCGGCCGAGCGTTCGGTCAGCATTTTTTGCAGCGCCTTCATGGCGTTGACGTCCACCACCTGAATACGCCTTGGCGCGGGGACACCCAGCTCGGCCAGGAAAACACGCAGGTCAAGCGCGGGCACCAGCGCCTGCGCCTGATCCAGCGTCATGATGTTGTAGATGTTGGCCGGATCGCGCTGCTGCAGCGGCGTCATCATTGCGCCCGCCGCTTGCGCTTCCATGGTCAGGATCTGTGCTGCCTGGGTCTTGGCGTCATCGATTGGCACGCCCATGCCGTGCAGCATGGCCACGATGTACAGGCTGTAGAGGTGGCGCAGTTTCTGGTGTTCGGGCCTGGTGTATTCGTCCTGCTCCAGCAGTTGCGCACCGGGGCCCAGCACCATCACGCCGGTGCCGCTGTCTTTGGCATCGGGCATGGCACCCACCATGACCAACGGCGAGCCACCCACGGCATCGTGCAGCCGGGCGGCAAGGCGGCCAAAGTCGGCCGGTGTGCCGCCCGCTGAGGCGATGCGCTGCAGATCAGCCTCCAGCGGCTTGAGGCCCACGGCTTGGCGGCGTTTGTTGTCCATCGCCGCCTTGTAGTAATCCCCCACCAGTTGAGCCGCAGAGCCCTTGGGGGCACCTGCTGAGGCGGCAGCCTCTTTGATCAACAGGGACAGGAGCTGTTTGTCGAGGTTGCGCCCCAGCAGTGTGAAGCCGCCAACGTCCGCATCGCTGGGGCCGATGTCGGTTTTCTTGAGCCAATTGCCGGCGGCGTAGCGGTAGAAGTCCTGTCGCGGATCAACCGAGCGATCCATGTTCTGGGGCGAGTAGCCCAATGCTGGCACGTCGGCGACGTAGTTGCCTGCCTGTGCCTGCGGGACAGACAGCAGAATGAGTGAACACACAAGCGCGGAAATTTTCACGGGGTTTTCTCCTGATGATTACTTGCCGGATGGTTGCCACTCGTAGATGCCACCGTCTGCCATCAGTGACATGTAGAGCTTGCCGTCCTTGATCAGATACGAGCGAACGAAAGGCAGGTCGCGCAGCACTTTCTGGTCGTGCGAGCCGGGCGGGCACAACTTTTTGGTCGTCGCCAACGGGCCGAAGTCGAGCGACCCCGATGCGGGGTCAGTCGATGAGGTCGCTTTCCAGAAGGCATTGCCGCGGTTGCAATCGATGCGCAGGTTGGCGCGTCCGTCAGCCGAAAAGCTGACCGTGAAGGCTTCTGGCTTGGCGATGCGGGTGGTGCGCTGTGCGTCGTCCATCGACTGGATGGCGACGAGCTCCCACGAACTGCCCATCAAGGCTGCGGGTTTGTCGGTGTGTTGCTGGCGACAACGCATCTCTGGTGCGCCATAGCCCCAGACCACCGACGCCTCCCCCTGATGTTCCCACAACGATTCGTTGCGCCCCTGGTAGCGCGTGCCACTGGCAGCAGGTTGCTGGAACATCAATGACACGCTGTCGCCACGCTCGGCGATGAGGCTGGGCGGATCGGTCTGGAAAAAATGTGCAATGACCTCGTTGCGCGGGTTGCCATCGCACACAAACGTCGCGCTGGCGCTCACCGGGATGAGCCGGTAACGCGCCTGCAGCTCGGCAATGCGCAACCGGTATGCGTCCGCAACGCACTGCCGCTGGTCGTCGGCTTTCCAGCAGTCGTTGCGGCCCTTCACCCAACCGCGCTGCTCGGCCTGCAGCGTGGGTGGCCGTTCGTTGGCGGCCTTGCGCCGGGCTGCGGCATAAACGACAGACAGCGTACGGTCCAGCGCACCCAGTTCGCTGTCGGCGCAAACCAGGCGTTCGATGTCGCCGCTGGCTTTCCGGCAGTCAAACGTGGGAGTTTGCGCGACGGCGAGTTCGGCCATTGACAACCCCAGCAGCCCCATGAAGGCGACTGTCATTAGCGAGAAGCGATCGGTTTTCATTCCGTGGCACCTATGCAGGTTGGTGGGCGACGATCGGTCCGCTGGTTCTGCCTTCAGACCGCCACCAGACCGCCGCTGCGTCAGCGGGGCCCTCTGCCACCAGTGCTCCAGAAAGCAGCCCGCTCATCCAGCCAGCCTTCTTCCCGCTGCAACGACAGCCAGGTGTTGAGCAGGTTGAGGAAATCGGCATCGCCTTTGCGAATGGCCATCGCTGCCTGGGTGGAAGCCAGGGGCTGGCTCAAAGGCAGGCGCAACTGTCCCTGGCCGAGCTCCAGCACCAAACCAGGCGCAATGGTGGGCAGCAGGGTGGCGTGGGCCAGCCCTTTTTGCACGGCCTCCAGTGGGTTGGGGATGTCGGTCACGATCTGTGCCTTGGGGAATTGGCGCTTGGCCAATTGGGCCTGCACCGTGCCAGCATCCACCGCAATGCGCACATCGGGGCGGTTGAAATCTGCCGCGCGGCTCCACTGCGCCGTCATTTTCTGGTTGGACACCAGATGGATGCCCTCCAAAGCCGTCGGCTGGGTGAAGTTCACCACCAGCGCACGAGGCATGGTCACCCACAGACCGGCCGCAATCACGTCGAAATGCCGCCCGATCAGGTCAGGCACCACATTGGGCCAGGAGGTGGGCACGAATTGCACGTCCACCCCCAGGTCGTTGGCCAGGCGGCGGGCCAGGTCGATGCTGTAGCCGGACAGTTCGCCCTTGTCGTCCACCATCACCATGGGCTGAACAGGCACCACGCCCACTTTCAGCACGCCGCGCTGGCGGATGGTGGCCAGCGTGTCTTCTGCTGCAGCTCGGTATACCGGTGGCAAGTCCATGGCCGCTTGCCGCGCAGGTGCGGCCCCTTCGGGATTCACAAAACCGCTGGCCCGCCCGCCCGCGGTTTGTGCGTGGGCCAAGCCTGCACAGGCAAGCGCCAGCACCGCAGCGCTCACACCGCGCCGCCAGGTCATACTTGTTCGAAGGTTTGTAAACATGTTCATGGTCTCGCTCCCTTGGGTTCAGTAGCCGCCAGCCACGCGCTGGAACAGCACGCGGTGGTTGGCATCGCGTTCGTCCACCGCCAGAAAACCGTTGCCGCTGCGCTCGATGCGGAACACATGACGGCCCGCCTCCAGCCGGTTGTCTCGAACGCTGCCGGTGAACGGGTTGTTGCCCGCCTGCCCACTGACGTTGCCACCGGGCATGATGTTGATCTGGACGTTCGTGCGCTCGGTTTCGTCATAGCCCGTGTAATTGCCCACGGCCCATGCAGCCACCTCCTGTTGAGACTGCTGGTTTTTGTTGTTGGCCAATGCAGCGATGAGGGCAATGCCTGCAATGGCCGCTACCGCAGCCCCGGCCTTGTTGCTGCCGTGCCGGTCGCCCACACGAAATTCAGCAGAACAGCCCCGGTCCACCCAGATGCCATGGCGGTCGTAGCCCCAGGAGCGGTGTTCCCGGCATTCGAACAGCGACAGCTTTCTGTCTAGCTCCACCCGGTTGTCGGTGTCCACCGGGCAGTAGCGGTATTTCAAGCCGTAGCTTTCGCAACGAACGATCCGCTCGGCATGCGCCGCCAGTGGCGCGCCGAACATGGCCACCATCAGCGCAGTGCCAATGACTTTGTGTGGTTTGAGTTGCATCATCCAAGACCTCCTGTTGAATGGCATCCAGCATGCCATGGTTGGCAGTGCCACATGTCTGCTACCTGAAAACATCACCACCCGCTCAGCCCTTGATGGCGAACGCTGCACCAACCAGGCCCGCGCCAAACAGCAACCAGTCGTTGATGATGTGCGACCCGGTGGAAACCCAGATGTTTTTGGTCATGATCCACGGCAGCGTGAGCATGAGCCGTGCCGAGCCGATGACCACAATACATTGAACCCAATTCCAGTTGTACGTGGGCAGGTGAAGCATGCCGAAAATGACGGCGGTGAGCAGCCAGGCTACCACGATCGCGCCTTTGCGCCCCATGCCCACGCTGTGGGTCAACCAGGTCAGTACCGCCAGAAACGGCAGCAAGGTGATGACCTCTTCACCAAACAGCTGCGGAATGGTTTTGGCCAAAGCAACGACGCGCCCAGCCGTGTCCGCTGCGTTGAGCTGTGCCGCAAAGCTGTTGGGCGTGACCTCGGTCAGCGCGTGAACGATGGCACCAATGCCCATGCTGACGACTATGTTCAGCAACGCAAAGCCGAACATCAACCTCACTTCCCGAAAACCCACCTTGCCAAAAATGGCCGACCAATGGCTCTTTGCCACATAGGCCAACGCAAGCAGCGGGATGGCTGGCATCAGCAACGCCGGAATGAAGGCACCGAACGCACCGCCCGGCCAGTGAATGGGCAACAACAGCATCGAGAAACCCACCACCACCATGGCCATGACAAACAGCCACTGCCGACTGGACATGACCACGGGTGCCCCGTTGTAGAACGGGAAATCGGTGCCCGGGTCTTCCAGCCGGTTGAAGCGTGAGTGAGCCATATTCATGATAGCAATAAAGTCAATGATGTAAAGCGTTAAAAGCTTTTTTCATTGATAAAATCACATCAATAGCCAGATGCGGCACCCTGAATCACAGGCGTGACTTTCACAGGCAGCCACTTACCGGGGTCATAGGGCATCTGGACGCTGTACTGCTTGCCAGCGTATTCGTAGGTCACGTTGTGCCCGACTGTGCGGGTTTCGTACCCGGTTTGGGTGGTGCAGCGCTGCACGGTTTGGGTGTTTGGTGAGCCAGGCCCTTCAATCTGGTTGCCCAGCATCGCACCCCCAATGATGCCGATGGCGGTGGCAGCCGCCCGCCCACTGCCGTGCCCGATCTGGTTGCCTATGGCGCCACCGGCCACGCCCCCCATGACGGCACCCGCACCTGACGTCTGACTTTGGGTGGTGATGACCTCATTCGTGCACACCTGGCGCGGCACGGCCACTTGCTGCAAAACGGCGACGCTGCTGATGACACGTGCCATCTCACCCTCTTGGGCGGCGCTCTGAGCCCATGTCGCACCGGTCGCAACCAGTAAAGCGATGACCGCTGAGACGTGGGCTGACCTGTAGCGTGCCAGATGTGGGATACGAACATCTGTCATGTGACCACCCCTTCACGCCGACACTCGCAGCTCTGTGCTTTCGCACAGTTGAAGATGGGGCCAGCGGCTGCAGGAGCTGAAATCGCAATGCCAGCCATTCCCGCACCTTTCAACGCGCATATTCACAACGCTTGCGCTGACCTTCTGCCGGGTCGCCAAACTCGGCTGGGGTACACGCCACGCTGCCTGTAACCTGCAGGTAGTTGTACCGACCGTCTATGCCAAACCGAACACGCGTGGGGTAGGGCACCACGCAGCGGGCTTTTTCTGCGGCACAGAATGTCCAGTCCCTGCCTGCTCCGTTGGCGCGGTTGCTTCCCCAGCCGCCGCCAGATTGCCAGCCACCACCCTGATGTCCGTAAGCATTGGTGCTGAATTCGCAACGTTTACGGTTGCCGTAGTTGGGGTCACCGAACTCCTCCACGGTGCAAGCCACCTCGCCTTGCACCCGGTTTTTGTAGGCGTAACGGCCGTCAGAGCCAAACCGCACGGTGGCACCGCGTGGGACGCGGCAATAGCCTTTTTCTTCGGCACACACTTGCCAGTCGCCTCGATCGGTTGACACAGATGGCCGGTTGTAACCGCCGCCCCAATTGCTGCGCTCATGCGTTTCGCAGGTTTTCTTCACGCCAGGATTCGGATCGCCGAAGACCCTTGTGCTGCATTCGGTGCCGCCCGAAATCGTCCTCACGGCGTAGCGGCCGTTGGCACCAAACCGTACTTCGCGTGTGCCCCGAAACTCGCAGTAACTTTTTTCTCTGGCACAGAAATTCCATCCGGGTTCGTTGTGCGCATTGCCGCCCGACCAGCCACCACCATTCCACTCGCCGGGGTGCCGGTCATCAGGGCTCTGGTTGTGGCCGAACCGGTAGGCACACTGCTTGCGCTCCCCGTACGCCGGATCACCGAAGACCGAGTCGTGGCAGTAGATGGGGCCATCGACATTGCGATACGTATACCGACCGTCCGCACCAAACCGCACAGTGGAAGGGCTGCTGACGATACAAGTCTGGCCCTCATTGCCACAAGGCAACCAACCGCCTTCTGCTTGGGCAGTTGTTGCTATCAACATTGAAGACGCCAGGGCGGCGAGGTGAACAAACCACTGGCGTGGTGCAGAGAATGTTTCCATGTTCGGCATGTGATGTTGAAGGACAGGGAATTGCGATGCTTGGGGTTTGACGACCGCACTGGTGAGCGAGCGCGCATTGGGGTCACCAAAATTTCTATCCATGTGGCCCTGGCCGCTCCCAAACCAGTGGTTTGTGCACAGATTGACCGCGCTCTTATTCATCATCTTAAATCTGGCGTACTCCAGATGAATGAGGTTGAAATTGAAGCGAGCTTCAAAAAATTTTTGATAATTAAGCGATTTTTTTCGATGCCACCCCTGATACCCATGAAAGCCTTTCAATCGCTTCATTTGCTGGTTCATGCCGTTGACAGCGGCAGCCTGTCCGCTGCCGCCCGGGCGCTGGACATGACCCCCGCCACAGCCAGCGCGGCGCTCAAACGGCTGGAGGAAGAACTGGGTGCTCAGTTGTTGGTGCGCTCCACGCGCAACCTCAGGCTGACCCCGCAAGGCGAATCGTTCCTGGCACGCGTGCGACCTGCGCTGGACGAGTTGCGGCATGCCAAAGCCCAACTTTGCAGCGGAGAAGATGTCTGGCAAGGCGTGCTGCGCCTGGCTGCGCCATCTGACTTCGGACGCAACGTGTTGATACCTTGGCTGGCGGTGTTTCAGACTGAACACCCCGGTGTCGGATTGCGCCTCCACCTGTCGGACCGCATGGCCAATGTGTACACAGACCCCGTGGATGCCGCCGTGCGCTACGGTACACCTTCGGATTCCAGCCTGATCGCCCTGCCCCTGGTGCCCGACAACCGCCGGGTGCTGTGCGCTGCACCGACGTACATCGCACAACACGGCGAGCCTCAATCACCCCAAGAGCTGGCAGACCGCGATTGTCTGTGCTTCATGCTGGGAGAAGACGTGCACGACCGCTGGCGCTTCACGCCTGCAACAGGTGAATCCGTCACGGTTCGGGTCAAGGCCACGAACGTGTCCAACGATGGCGATGCCGTGCGCCGCTGGGCTGTCCAAGGCAAGGGCATCGCCTACAAATCGCGCCTGGATGTGGCAAACGATCTGATTGCCGGGCGGCTGGTACCGCTTTGTACCCAATGGACGATGGAGCCCACGCCCTTGTACCTGGCGGTGCCCGACCGACGGCACATCACACCCAGAATGCATTTGCTGCGGGATTTTCTGGCAGCCCAAGCTCTGGCACTGGTGCAGGCCAGTTTCCAGCCTTCGCCGGCCGCTGTGGTGTGACGCGGCAACGGCATCTTGCTGCGTGTGGCTTTAGCATGCAGGGCCCAGCTTCATCACGGATGCACCATGCGCCTGCCCACCTTTGCCCTGTTGCTCGCTTTGCTGGCCGGTTGTGCCACGCTGGTGTCCGATGTGCTCGACGCCCGTTACGGCCCTGCCGAGCCCACCCGCTTTGACCGGCCGCGCAGCGCGCAGGCAGACGTGCCGAGCTACAGCCAACACATCAAACCTATTTTTGACAACCGCTGCGTTGTTTGCCACGGTTGCTACGATGCGCCTTGTCAGCTCAAACTGGGCAGCTGGGATGGCATCGCGCGTGGGCTGACCCAAGCCAATGTGTATGGTGAGCTGCGCCTGCACGCCGCACCGCTGACCCGGCTGGGCGTGGACGCACAGCAAGCGTCGCAATGGCGTGGCTTGGGCTTTGAGCCGGTGCTCAACGAGCGCAGCACAGCGCCTGGCAACGACCTGGCCGCCAGCGTGTTGTGGCGCAGTCTGGCGTTGAAGACGGCCAACCCACTGCCCGACGCACCTCTGCTGCCCACCCCCACGTTCGACTTTTCGCTCGACCGCGCCAACAGCTGCCCCAGCCTGGCCCAGTACGACGCCTTTGCAACCCGGCATCCCCAGGCAGGCATGCCCTACGGATTACCGGGGCTCTCAGACCGGGAGCTGAGCTTGATCAGCCGCTGGCTGCAAGCCGGGGCACCGGACGATGTGATGCCAGCCCTGCCCGCAGCGTTGACCCGCCAGGTGGCAGAGTGGGAGCAGATGCTGAATGGCCATTCGCCCAAAGCGAAGCTGGTGTCCCGCTACCTCTATGAGCATTTGTACCTGGGTAGCCTGATGTTCGAGGGCGATGCACAGCGTCACATCTTCAAACTGGTGCGCAGCGCCACACCGCCCGGCCAACCGGTAGAAACCATTGCAACCCGTCGCCCGTTCGACGACCCCGGTATTCCCCAGCCCTTTTATCGCCTGGTGCGAGACCGGGAAACGGTGCTGGCCAAAACCCATATGCCGTATGTGCTGAGTTCTGCCCGCATGGAGCGGTGGCGTCAGTGGTTCTTCCGCGCGCCATTCCGGGTGGACCGATTGCCTGGTTACGACGCCGCCACGGCTTCCAATCCGTTCAGAACTTTTGCCGATCTGCCGCTGGACAGCCGCTACCGCTTTTTGCTGGATGACGCAGGCTATTTCGTGGGCAACTTCATCAAAGGCCCGGTGTGCAGGGGGCAAACGGCGCTGAATGTGATCAATGACCGCTTCTGGGTGTTTTTTGTGGACCCCGATGTGGGAGCCAATGATCACGCCGCCCAATTGGTTGCCAGAGAGGCGGATTTGTTACACATGCCTGCCGCCGAAGGCAGTGATGCGAGCCTGTTGGGCTGGCGCGCCATGGCTGCGGCAGAAGACAGGTTGCTGGCGGCCAAGTCCCGTCACATGACCAAGACGTTTGGCGACAGTGGTGTCCCCATCAACCTCGACTTTGTGTGGGATGGCGACCGCCACAATCCGAACGCAGCCCTGACGATCTTCCGGCACTTTGACAGCGCCACAGTTGAGCAGGGGCTCGTGGGTGACCCGCCCAAAACGGCTTGGGTCATTGGCTATCCTTTGCTGGAGCGCATCTATTACCTGCTGGTGGCCGGTTTCGACGTGTATGGCAACACCGCACACCAGTTGTACACGCGGCTGGCGATGGATTTTCTGCGCATGGAAGGTGAGGCCAACTTTCTCATGCTGTTGCCTCAGGCCGCGCGTCTGCCGCTGCGGGATGCCTGGTATCGGGGCAGCAGTGACGAGGTGAAGGGGCGCGTACTGGGTTGGCAGTACCGGTTCAATGCGGAAACCGGCATTGCGTATCCGCCAGGTGCAGTACCGCAACAGCATCTGTACGGGCTTTTGCGTCAGCAACTGGGGCCCGTGTTGAACCACAGGCACGACATCAACGCGCGTACCGAGCCAGATGCCAGCGTGCGTCAGTCTTTGTTGCAGTTGTCCCGCTTGAAAGGTGCTGCCTTGCAATGGTTGCCGGAGGCAACCCTTTTGCGCATCGATGCGCAAGCGCAGCCTGATGGCGGTGCGGGTGCCCGATATGTGAGCCTGTTGCGCAACACTGGTCACCTGAATGTCAGCACTTTGTTCAGGGAAAGCGCCATGCTGGCGCCGGACGAACACACTCTTACCGTCGCCCCCGGCTTTGTGGGAGCCTACCCCAATGCGCTCTTGCATGCCACGCCGACGACGTTGCCCGCGCTGGTGCAAGCCATTGCGAACCTGAAGTCAGAAGCCGACTACCGCACGCTGGCTGACCGGTTTGCCATTCGCCGGACAAGTCCGCATTTTTGGGCTGCCAGCGATGCACTCATGTTGGCTTATCAACGATGGGCTCCTGCCGAGGCCGGTTTGCTGGATTGGAACCGGCTGGAAAACCGTTGAACCGTATAGCCAACCGGATTCAATTTGACGGTTGGACTTCTTTAAAAGTGACGTCCAGTTCAGTGATGTCAATGCGCACCAGAATTGGAAATGGCAGCACCGTCTGCCATGGCCCCATGCGCGGCGTCACCCGGCGGCGGGTGTAAAACCGAAAACCACTTGTTTCGGAGCAGGCCAACACTCGGTTGGCAGCTGTGGCCCAACTACCGATCACATCTGCTGTGTAGTCGTGCTGTATGAGGTGGTGCGCATCGTCCAAATGGAATGCCTGCCGGGCCGAGTGGGTGGGCACACTGCCATCGAACTCCGCTACCAGCCCCAACCCCGCACAGCGGTCGGCCGTTGTAGGAAGGGACACGCGAACGCCCGGTTCAGCCAGTAGAAACGGAAACGACAGGTAGTTCCATAGCGCATAGCCACCGAAGTACAACATGTCCAACTTGTCCCAAAGCAGACGTTTGCTCAGGCGTTTGAACTGGTTTCGCGGGTGCGCCCGTTCGGCCAGCAGCTTCCCATCCGCTTCTTGGAGGGCGATGTGGTCGGGTGTCCACACGCCCAGTTTGCCTTGCCCACCGTAATGGTGTAGCTCCACTCGACGCTGGTGTGGCCAAAGCCGCACCTTCACACCGACCAGGGCCGAACCCTGTCCGTGGCTGCTGAATGCCAGGCCTGATGATGTCAGTGCGAAGTCAATCGAATCCACCGATTGCCAGCGTGTCAGACCGCCGTGAGCTTCGCACAAATCAATCAGAAGGGATTCAGCGTTCATGTCGCAGTTGCCTTTCGTGTCTGTGACAGGGTCGCCAGCAGCTTTCTGCCCCGTGCGCGCACAGCGGGTGAGCCTTTGTCCATCATCGCTGCGATGTGCAAACGCGCTCGAGTTTCCAGATGAGGGTGGGCAGCGGCGAGATCAGCCAGCGCCTGCATGGCTGTGGTTTGCACGATGCGGCTGGCGTCCCGAGTGAATTCAAGCAAGATGCCCAAGACCTGCTCCACCTCGTTAGCCGACAGCATCAGACGGGTTAGCATGGGCGCTACGTGCCAGCGCACCTCTGGTTGTGTCTTGGTGGCCAACGGGCCCAGTAGCAACGCCTTGTGTGCATTCAACAAGCTGGGCTGAACAGCGGAGGCCTTCTCGGCTGCATCGGCGCATCGCATGCTGATCACGGGATCATCGCCAGCCATACCTTGCATCAGCACTGCCATGGCACCTGGCTGCTCGAGTGCGATGGTAGCAACGCGGTTGGCCTGCCCGATGGATCGTCGGTCACCACCCGCCAACAGTGGCAGCAGATCAGTCAGTGGAATGGGGTTGTCTGCGGTGGCATTCATGATTGGGGCGGAGTGACGCCATTTTCTGCCATGAATGCTGCCAGTGCCTTTTCCGAGGGTGGTGTCATCGCTGAGTGCAACGCTTGGCGCAAGTCGACTCGCGAATCACACACTCTTGTCATTGCTTTCTGGCGGCTCGGGCTTTGACCGCCAGCCCGGAAAGGGTTAGGGGCTCACTTCGATCATCACTTCATTTCGGCGCAGCATGGGCAAGCTCCATGGCGGGTTGTAGCGCGCCAACTGTGGGCCGCCAATGGTCCTGATGTTGCGCTCGGCCAGCCACGCCAGCAACTCGTCGGTGCGCTGCTGTGTGCCGGCCTCTGTGTTGAAGCCCGCGTACCGTAACACCGCCCACGTTTTGGCGGGCACTTCACGCAACTGCACCGCCGGGTTGTTGGGCTTGGGCAGGGTGGCAAGGGTGTAGCCGCTGGGCATCACAAAGTGCACCCGCCAGCGGTTGGCCCCTTGCATGGCAGGGGGTGGTTCGTCGGCAGACGGGGCCGTGGGCAGGGGCTCCAGCGCCACCGGCGCAGTCATGGCAATCTTCTGGGACGTGGCTTTGCCGGTTGACTGAACAGGTTCCAGCGTGACAGGCACCGTCATCGCAATTTTTTCAGCTCCCTGGTTGGGGGCCTGGCCGGCGGCCACGTTGTTGCCGAAGATGTAGTCGGCAATCGCGCGAAACCCTTTGTTGGATGCCGCGTCCATGTCGCCTTCCACAAACGTCTCGGCCACGATGAAGGGCGCATAGCGCCGCAGCTCAATGTTGCCGTGCTGTGACACGGTTTCAAACTTGGGCTCTTCAGTGGCCATGGCAGCACCTCCGAGCAAGACGAGGGCCGCAGCGACGAACATGGGAAGGGCGTGTTTCACAAAGGGGTTCATCATGTGCGTGCTCAGGCTGGCTGAATGAGGGCAAGGGGTTTGTCATGGGGTCGCGGGAGGCAAATGCCCGGTTTTGACCAGAATCAGGCACCCCTCCCGGCTGAAGGGCTGATGCTGGCTGAGGTGGGGGCTGCGCAGCCAGTGCCCTGCCGGGTAATCGCCGTGCTCGTCTGAAAAAACGCCTTCCACCACAAAAATTTCTTCCCCGCCAAAGTGGCGGTGCGGGTTGAAAAACGTGCCCGGTGCCCACCGCACCAGGGCCGTGTGCTGGGTTTCGAACGACGACAGCGGCAACACTGTCAGGCCCGGCACCATGCCCTGGTACCACGTGGCAGCCCTGGTGTCGATCACGCAGCGTTCGGTGTCGGCCGGGTCCAGATGCCGCAGCTTCACGAACAGCAGGCAGCCGTCGGCCGAGTACGGTGCGTGGGCTGAGCCCGGCGGGTTCTTCAGGTAGGTGCCCGGCCCGTAGTGGCCCGCTTCGTCGCTCAGCGTGCCGTCGAGCACCAGAATTTCTTCGCCCAGTTCGTGTGTGTGCGCGTCAAACCGGGCGCCGGGTGCATACCTCACGACGGAGGTGGCCCGCGCCACCTCGTCGCCGTCGCGCTCCAGCATCCTGCGCTCAACCCGCGCGCAGGGTGAGGCGTGCCACGGCAGGGCTGCGCTGTTCACCACGGCACGCTGTGTGAGGTCGGCGTGCAGGCGAGTGTGAGCGGGCGTCACGCTGCCGCCTTGTGGTCGTCAGTCATCCGGTCGTGGCCTGTCTCGGGCAGGGTCGGTGGGTGTGGGGGGCGGCACATTTTCTCGCCGTCCCACTGTTGTCCGCACCAGCAACGGCCCTCGGCATCAATGATGCAGGTGCCTGTGCCGCAGCAGCGTTCATCGTCTTGCATGGTGGTTCTGCCTGGCTTGCAAGCCGTGTCAGGCCGGGTGACCGGTGTGTGGGGCTTTATCGGCATGGATCACTTGGCCCATCGGGCGGTTGGCCTTTTGTGCCAGCAACCAGAATGTGCCCACCAGCATGCCGGCTGCCAGTGTGACCGAGCCCAGCGCCGCCAGGCCGTACTTGGAGGCAAACAACAAAGCAAAAACTTCCATGATGTTCTCCTGAATAGCAAACAAATGTTTTTTGGCAAGGGGTAGAGGGCTTCAACACTGTTGACTCACGTCACCCCGAGGAGCCCTTGCAGCTGCGGCGGTTGCCGCAGCTTCGGGCGACGGCCAGTGGCTCAGTTGGGGAGGATGACGGTGTCGATCACGTGGATCACGCCGTTGTCGGCCACGATGTCGGTCTTGGTGACGTTGGCGTTGTCCACCTTCACGCCGCCCTGTGTGGTCACGGTGACGGTGGTGCCCTGCACGGTCTTGACTTCACCCGCCTTCACATCGGCCGCCATCACTTTGCCGGGCACGACGTGGTAGGTCAGCACGGCGGACAGCTTGGCTTTGTCTTTCAGCAGCGCATCCAACTGGTCCTTGGGAATTTTGGCAAACGCTTCGTCGGTGGGGGCAAACACTGTGAACGGCCCTTTACCTTTGAGGGTGTCAACCAGACCTGCTGCCTGCAGCGCGGTGGCAAGGGTCTTGAACGAACCCGCTGCGACGGCGGTATCCACGATGTCTTTGGCTTGCACGGCAGTGGCGGCAAACGCAGTCAAGGCGATGGCAATGAGTGACTTTTTCATGGGGAAACTCCTGATGGGTTGAAGACACAGACACATTCCAAGCGAAATGTGAGCGCATTATTGAACCCATAGGTTTCCATATGAACCGTACGGTCTATAAACATTATGCTTTGTATGGATTTGTACTTGATGATGTCGGTTGTGCTCAAAATCCCGCGTCAGAAACAGGTCATGCGGCTTTGGTAACGTTGTTCCAGGGGCCGCGCTGGTCCATACTGTCAATGGCCGGGGCGCTTGCCATTGCCACTGCCAACGCTAGCAGCCACATCAACCGGGGGTTCACACAGCATGCTCATCCGCGTCATTTACCTCAGCAAAGCGGTGGTGCCTCAAACTGCCGAGACCGCTCAGGCCCTGCTGCGCAAGGCGCAGGCCAACAACCAGGCCAACGGCATCACCGGTGTGCTGTGCCAGGGGCAGGGCGTCTACCTGCAGGCGCTCGAAGGCGAGCGAAAGGCCGTGACCGACCTGTACGCCCGCATCTACGCCGACCCCCGCCACACCAATGTGGAAATGCTGCATTGCGAGAGCATTGCCCAGCGCCGCTACGAAAACTGGTCCATGGCACACGTCAGCCTGTCCGACCTCGACCCTGAAACCAAAATAGACTGGCCCGAGTTCGACCCCTACTCCGTGACCGGCCTGTTGGTCATGGCCCGCATCGATGACCTGCTGGCCTCGGGCACGGCCATCGAGGGATCGGCCTGACGAGTTAGATTCCATAACGTCGATCGCACGTGTTTCAGCCGGGTGGATGGCGTGTGTCACACGGATGAGGCCAGCTTGCCTCACTCGGGTGGCATGGGCTGCGTGCGCAGCCTGGGCGTCCGCCCAGGGTTTGCCTGCGTTGTGGCGGTAGCATTTCGACACCGATCGCTTCGGTGATTCAGAAATCCAAGGAATAGTCAGTGTTTCGTTCTTTTTTCCTCAACAAGCGATGGGCCCTGTGGGCCTGGCCCGGTGTGGTGCTCATCCTGGCTGCTGTCTGGTATCAGGTGCAGGTTTCCGTCCAGATCAACGATTGGTACGGCGGGTTTTATGACTACCTGCAGAAAATCCTGTCCCAACCCGGCTCGACCAGTTTGTCCGAGTTCTACGGCTTCCTCTGGTCCTTCGGCAAGATTGCCGTGGTGGCTGTTGTGGTGGCGGTGTTTGTCGGCTTCTTCACCAAGCACTGGATTTTTCGCTGGCGCACCGCCATGACCGAGTTTTACGAAAGCCAGTGGCACAAGGTGCGCCACATCGAAGGGGCGTCTCAGCGCGTGCAGGAGGACACCGCCATGTTCTCCCGCATCATGCAGGGGCTGGGTGTGAGCTTCATGCGCTCGGTCATGACGCTGGTCGCGTTCTTGCCCATTCTGTGGGGCCTGTCGGCCAAAGTGACCGAGCTGCCGCTGGTGGGCCAGGTTGACCAGGGGCTGGTGTACGTGGCGTTGCTGTCCGCCATCGGGGGTACCACACTGCTGATGCTGGCGGGTATTCGCCTGCCGGGTCTGGAGTTCAACAACCAGCTCACCGAGGCAGCCTACCGCAAGGAACTGGTGCTGGGTGAGGACGACACCAGCCGCGCCCACCCGCCCAAGCTGCGCGAGCTGTGGGGTGCGTTGCGCACCAATCACTTCCGCTTGTACTTCAACTACCTGTACTTTGACGTGGCCAAGTGGTCGTATCTGCAGTTCAGTGTGTTGATCCCGCTCATCGCGTTGGGGCCCACGCTGGTGGCGGGCGTCATCACGCTGGGTGTTTTCCAGCAAATCTCCAACGCTTTCGACAAGGTTGAAAACTCGTTTCAGTACCTGGTCAACAGTTGGGAAACCATTGTGGAGCTGATCTCGGTCTTCAAGCGCCTGTGGGCGTTTGAACGGGCCATTGCCGACGCGCCAGACGGCCCGCCGGTCCCGGATGCCGGCTGAACCTTCAACCGGCTCGACCGTTCATCAGCGCGGGTAGATGCGCGAGGCCAGCGGCTTGTTCACATAGCCAGGCAGAAAGCGGCAGTCTTTGGCCGCAGCGCCGGGCTGCTGCAGGCAACTGGCAGCAATGCCTGCCGGTGTGGGCTTCTGGCCTTTTTCCACCCAGGCCAGCAGCGCGTTGAACAGCGGCGGGTAGTACGCGTCGCCCCAGTAGCTGTGCTCGGCTGAATCGACAAAGTTCTGCACCAACCGCTCGCCATTGCCTGCGGCTACCATGCGCTGTCGCAGGGTGTCGCTGCCTTCCACAAACACCGTGGCGTCGTTGATGCCGTGGGCGCTGATGACCGGCACCGCAAAGCGCCCGGCGTGGTCCACATCGGCGGCAAAACGGGCCACTGCGGCAGGGTCTGCCTTGAAGCGCGGCACGGCGGCGTTCAGCGCCGCATCGTCAGCCGAGCCCACGTAGCGCACGCCTGCGTTGCCAAATGGGCTGACGCCGCCGTTCTTGGCCACCACATCGCGCAGCGTGAAGGTGCCCCAGTTCAGGTGGCCCACCACCGAACTTTCAGGGATTTTCAGCACATCCACAATGGTTTTGAGCTTGCGCGCCTGCTCTGGCGTGCGCTGGGCGGCGGGCTTTCGCACGCCCAGGCATTCGTCGGCCCGGGCGGTCAGGTCGGCGTTGGTCAGCTTGCTGTCGGCTGGCAGGCCAATGGCCAGTGAGTAGGCGGGCTCGTCTGGCCGGGGCAGGTTGTTGCACAGGTGCTGGTAAATGGCACGCAAGTCCAGCCGGAAGTCGTACGTGGCGGGGCCAGCCACCACGCCGCTGGTCAGCAGCACGCCGGCCCATGACTTGGGGTACATCTCGGCCGCGCGGCTGGCCACCATGCCGCCCCATGACTGCCCGTGCAGCAGCGTGACGCGCGGCTTGGCCACATGGTCCACAAAAATGCGGCGCACACGCTCGGTGTCTTCGGCGGCGGTGGTCACGGCAAACCCGCCCTGGCGGAACACCGAGCCGGCCCAGGCGTGCCCTTCTTTGACGGTGATGGCCCAGCGCTTGATGTCTTCATCGGCCCGCGTGGTTTTGGGTTCGCCCAGCGACGGCCCGCCGTGCGCGTGCACCACCAGCACACCGCTCCACTTGGCGGGCATGACGATCAGGTAATGCGACTTGGCCGAGTCCTGCCCACGCAGGCAGCGGGCACCCTCAGGCACGCCCGCCGGGCAGGCCTGCGCCGTGGGGGCCTGCTCCACCGAGGTTTGCGGCGGGGCGGCGTGTTGAGGGGTGGTTGGCCCGGTGGCGCAGCCTGCCAGCAGCAACAGGGAGGAGCCCAACAGGACCAATGCTGTGCGGGGGTGGTGTGTCATGTGTGGTGGTGCCGGGTAGTGGTGAATCTGGTTTGGCCAAGATGGCACAAACATGGTCACACGACGTGCCGATGCGCGCCATGGGGCAAACGCCACCTCACGTCACGCACATGACGCGCGCCCCAGTCAGCAGGGCCATGGCAGGCCAGCCGCCGGACACACACTTTGATGCAAGCGGGCTTGAATTGTGTGGCATCACAGTAAAACATGTTTTAATTTGAAATATTGCTATTAAAGCTCGTTTGCATTCATACCATGGCTTCGCGCAATACCGGTTCCTACATCACATCCACCACCGCGGGTGAAGCCGTGCACGCCTTTGTGCCCGCACCCTTGCCGCCCGCTGCGCCTCCATTGAACCCCGCCGATTTCGCCCAGGCCAATCACGCTGCCGAAATGGCCCTGGCACGCTTGGCCGGGGTGGCGGGGCTGGTGCCGTCGGTGGACTGGTTGCTGTACAGCGCCATCCGCAAAGAAGCGTTGCTAACCTCGCAAATTGAAGGCACCCAGGCCACGCTGGTTGACCTGTTCAACGACGAAGCCGGCCAAACCCTGGCCAACCCCGACGATGTGGAAGAAGTTACCAACTACCTGCGCGCCTTCCACCATGTGCAAAGCCAACTCCGCCGCCCCGACGGCCTGCCACTGAGCGTGCGGCTGCTGTGCCAGGCCCACCGCCTGTTGATGGACGGCGTGCGCGGTGCCGGGCGGCAACCCGGCGAACTGCGCCAATCGCAAAACTGGATTGGCGGCACCCGGCCCGGCAACGCCGTTTTTGTGCCGCCCCCACCCCAGCACGTGCCCGCTTTGCTGGCCGATCTGGAGCGCTTCATCCACCTTCCCCCGGCAACGTCTGGTCAGCCACAACTGGCGCTGCCCCCGCTGGTACGCATTGCGCTGGTGCATGTGCAGTTCGAAACCATCCACCCCTTTCTCGATGGCAACGGCCGCATGGGCCGGTTGCTGATTGCGGCACTCATCGAGCAATGGGGCCTGCTGCCCCAGCCCCTGATGTACGTCAGTGGTTTTCTCAAACAACACCAGGCCGAGTACTACCGCCGCCTGGGTGCCGTGCGCACCGATGGCGACTGGGAGGGCTGGGTGGCCTTTTTTCTGGAGGGCGTGGCCGTGGCCGCCGAGCAGGCCGAGCGCAGCATCGTCGCGCTGGCCAGCCTCATCAACGCAGACCGCCGCCGCCTGTTGCAAACCCCCAGGGCCACCACCGCCAGTCTGCGCCTGTTCGAGTTGCTGCCCGCCATGCCACGCTTCTCCATCGAACAGGTGCGCCAGCGGCTGGACACCACCTTCCCCACCGCCAATGCCGCCGTCAAGTTGCTTCAAGACCTGGGGCTGGTCACTGAGCAGACGGGCCAGAAAAAACACCGCCTGTTCAGCTACGAAGCGTATGTGGCTTTGCTGAGTGATTGAACAAGCCCGAAACTCCAACGTCTGATGTTTGATTTCGTTGGCGATACTGCGCGACCTTTGGCCAGGCGTGCCACGAACCGGGCGTGCAAAGTCGCGGAGTGGTGTACCCGGGCACCGAGCGGTTCCCGTTGCGCCACAGGCCCCATGCCATTGGTCAGCAAGCCAGAAGCGCCTGAGTCCTGCAATGGGTTCGAGCAGCGCGAAACGGTTTGAACCTCAACGAAGTGGCGCAATTTTTCTAATCGCGCCACATAATATGGCGCGATACTGCCTGATTGCGCCACAAAAGCCGCCTCCATGCCCAAAATCCTTCCTGCCGACACATTTGATTCGTTGGTTGCCTTGATTGCGTCTCACCCGGACGGGCTGGGGATAGATGCGATAGCTCGGCTGAACGGTGACATCATGTCGCGGCGCTCACTTCAGCGCAGGTTGGCGCTGCTGGTCAGCCAAGGCCGCATACAAGCAACGGGCGGTGCGCGCTCCGTGCGTTACCTGCGTCAGCCCAATTCTGCACAGACCAGCAGGGCTGTCCATTTCAATGCAGACGGCGCACCCGCCTTGACGTCAGCGGTTGACGAGACTACCCTGCCCTTGTCGCCGGAGGGCGTTGAAGTCAAAGCCTTGGTGCGCCGACCCCGCGCACAACGCAAGCCCGTGGGCTACCAGGTGGCGTTTTTGCAGCAATACCAGCCCAACCACACGGCATATCTGCCACCGGCTTTGCGCGAGCAACTGCACGCCATGGGTCGGTCCCCGGCTGAGCAGACACCCGCTGGGACCTTTGCCCGAGACATTCTCAATCGCTTGCTGATTGACTTGTCGTGGGCATCGTCGCAATTGGAAGGCAACACCTACAGCCGCTTGGACACCGAGCGCCTGATCGAGTTGGGGCAGGCAGCGCCAGGCAAAGGCGCGCTGGAGACCCAGATGATTCTGAACCACAAACAGGCCATTGAATACCTGGTGCTGGATCCGGCAAATGCCAAGCTGTCGCCCGGCACCCTCATCGCCCTGCACGCCTTTCTGGCCGACGGCCTGATGGCCGACCCGTCAGCGGTGGGCCGCCTTCGCCGCCGTGCAGTGGAAATAGGCGGCAGTGTGTACCTGCCGGTGGCGCTGCCGCAGCGGCTGGAAGAACTGTTTGGCATCGTCGTCCAGATGGCTGCGGACATTCAAGACCCCTTCGAGCAGGCATTTTTTCTGATGGTGCACCTGCCGTATTTGCAACCGTTTGAAGACGTGAACAAGCGGGTGTCCCGCCTGGCAGCCAACATTCCTTTTATTCGCCAAAACCTGTGCCCGCTGTCGTTCATTGATGTACCTCAGCAGGCCTATGTCGACGCCATGATGGGTGTGTACGAACTCAACCGAACTGAACTGTTGCGCGATGTTTTTGTGTGGGCATACGAGCGCTCATGCCAGCAATATGTGGCCGTGCAGCAGAACCTGGTGCTGCCCGACCTGTTCCGGCTGCGCTACCGCCAGGCCTTGAGCCAAGTGGTTGCCACCCTTGTGAAGGCCAATCTGGCCGCCTCGGCAGTCAATGTGGAAAACGCACTGCCACCTGGCGTGGCAGATGCCGACAAGCACCATTTCATTCAACTGGTGCTGCAAGAATTTGCTGCCTTGCACCCCGGCAACGCCGTGCGCTTTGGCATCAGGCCTTTGGAGCTGGCTGCATGGAAGGCCAATCACTGCGTTGACGCCAAAGACTGAGGCCGTCTGAGCGGCCGGGACAGTTTGGCTACGATTCCATTTCAACACAGGGAGGATCAAACATGGCCAACAACCATCACCATGAAGTCGAGTCACGAGTAGCCGTATTGGTTGACTGCGACAACACCAGTCCGGAGATCCTTGAATACGCCCTGCGCATCGTCGCCCAGTTTGGCCGTGTGGTGCTCAGACGAGGTTACGGCAACCACAGCACGCTAGCCAACAAATGGCAAGAAGCGTTGGTCAGGCTGGCTTTTACGCCATGCTTGCAATATCAATATGCGGCCGGCAAGAACACGTCGGACATTGCCCTGGCACTTGACGCCATCGAAGCCCTGTTTGACCAGCGAGCAGATACCTTTTGCCTGGTGACTAGCGATTCGGACTTTGCCTATCTGTGTCGCAAGTTGCGAGAGCGAGGGGCCACCGTGCATATAGTGGGCGAAGCAAAAAGCCCTGATGCACTTCGCAATGCCAGCGACCAGTTCTTTGAGTGGGTGAAGCCCGAGGTGCAGCCTACAGAATCTCCGGGCTCTCATGTGCCGCCGTCAAAAGAGCCAGATGGCAAGGGAGATTCCAGCAAGGCTGTTGTAGCAAAAATAGACGCTAGCAAGCCACAGCCCAAGCTGCGCCCAAAATTTGTGGTTGAAGCGGTCACTCTTCTCGCTGCAGACACTCCCGAGGGCAAGGTCAGTGTGGGTGGGCTGGGGTCGTACCTGAAGCGGGCCGACCCATCGTTTTCACCCAAAAACTACGGTCACTCGGGCTTGCTTGACATGCTCAAAACCTACGATCTTGTGAAAGTGCAACAAGAGCCGGGTGGTCATTGGACCGTGCAGTTGGCTGCCAAGCCCGTTCCTGGGCCTTGACTTCGACTGATTGACGAACTTGATCGCAGATCGTGACATCACAGAGGCGAGATTCACGTTTTATGTGTGAAGCAGACGCAAGACAGATGATCGTCACTGGTACAGATTGCAAGCGAGCTAACCCAGCGCATTGCGCCTCAGTGCGCCCCTCCGCACAGCTGCCATATTCACCTCGCTATCCAACTGGGCCTAGCTTTGTTCGGCCCGTGGCCACAAAGCGGGGAAGTAAATGCGAAGTGTGGTGCGTTTTGCGACATGAACTGCAGGTGAGTCAATCACTGCCGACCACGCCTTCAAGACTCGTTTGCAGGGGTGGAAGCCTTACCGCCGAAATGGCGGTCTGACACAAACAGCAATGGTCAAAAGCCTGGCAGCGCATGACAATGCCGGTCTGCCCACCCCGGCACAACAGGAGAGCGTGCATGCCACCGTTCATCAGCAACCCGCCCGCCACCGTCTGGAAAGACAAGCGCTGGCACTGGCTGTGGAGCCCCGCCCCGCCAGTGGTGTTCGGCGCATCGCTGCTGGCATTTGCGGTCAGTGGCCAGTGGATGTGGCTGCTGTATGCGCCTGTGTTCATCCACCTGGTGATGCCTCTGCTGGACACCCTGTTTGGTGAGGACTTCAGCAACCCACCCGAATCTGCCGTGGCGCAGTTGGAGCAAGACAATTTCTACCGTGTGCTGGTGTGGGCCTATGTGCCGTTCCAGCTGGCGGGCACCGTGCTGGGCGCGTGGCTGGCCGCTACCCACGACCTGCCCTGGTACGCCTATGCGGCGCTGGTGCTGTCGGTGGGCTCGTTCAACGGCATCGGCATTGGCACGGCCCACGAACTGGGCCACAAAAAAGAGGCCGCCGACCGCTGGCTGGCCAAAGTGGCGCTGGCCCCCAGCCTGTACGGGCATTTTTACGTCGAGCACAACCGTGGCCACCACCGCTGGGTGGCCACCCCGCAGGACCCCGCCAGCTCGCGCATGGGCGAAAGCTTCTGGGCATTCCTGCCTCGTACCGTGCTGGGCAGCCTGCAGTCAGCCTGGCGCATCGAGCGCGAGCGCCTGGCCAGACAGGGCAAAAGCGTCTGGCATGTCAGCAACGACAACCTGCAGGCCTGGGCGTTGACGGTGCTGCTGTTTGGCTCACTGGCCGCCTGGCTGGGCTGGCCGGTGCTGGTGTTTCTGGTGCTGCAAGGCCTATATGCCGCCTCTATGCTGGAAGTGGTGAACTATGTGGAGCACTATGGCCTGCTGCGCCCGCAAGACGAAACGGGCCGCCCGGTGCGCTGCGAGCCCGAGCACTCGTGGAACAGCAACCACATCGTCGGCAACATCTTGCTGTACCACCTGCAGCGCCATTCAGACCACCATGCCCACCCCGCCCGCCGCTACCAGGCGTTGCGGCATTTTCCGCAGGCCCCCCAGTTGCCCAGTGGCTACGCCGGCATGGTGACGGCTGCCTACTTCCCACCCCTGTGGTTCGCGCTGATGGACCACCGGGTAGTGGCCCACTACGGCGGTGACCTGAGCAAAATCAACATCCACCCCCCGGCCCGCGAGCGGATTGAACGGCGGTGGCGGGGTTGACCTCAGCGGCCTCGATCTGGTGCTGCGAGACGCAACGCGAGATGGCCTGCGAGTTGAATTGCGAGATCTCAGTCACAACTCTGGCCGATGACTGTGCATTGAAAAAAGACTTGATGTGCGAGATTGAAAACTGGCTATCTGATTGCTCTGTGCCCGCTTGGCTGAGGCCGATTGCAGAAAGTAATTTTTGTAGCGAACAATGACGTCAATCAAGCGTCAGAGGCAATTTTTGATCACCATTCATGTGTCAAGTCCGCGCCGGAGTCTTGAACACGTTGTGCTGGTTCCACGCAATGAACTCAGGCCCCGGCAGCAGGTCGGCTGACTGCGGGCGCAGCAGCGGTTGGCCGTCAATAATCTGGTGGTTTTTAGTGAGCAAGGGCGGCATGACAAAAACCATCGACTACTACAACCAAAACGCTGAGGCGTTTTTCGGTGCCACGGCCAATGTGAACATGGAGCCGCTGTACCAACGATTCCTGACGTTGCTGCCCGCTTCAGGCCGGGTACTTGACGCAGGTTGTGGATCAGGCCGTGATGCCAAGGCGTTTGCTGACAAAGGTTTCATCGTCGATGCCTTCGACGCCTCGCCTGAACTGGCCAAATTGGCCTCAGAGTTCACGGGCAAGTCAGTTGAAGTCATGTCGTTTCTAGACTTTGACAGCCACCACCTTTATGACGGCATTTGGGCCTGCGCCAGTCTGCTTCATGTGGCAGAGGCCGACGTGGTGCAGGCCATGCAGCGCCTGTGGCGAGGCCTCAGACCGGGCGGGGTGTTTTACGTCAGTTTCAAACATGGAACGGGCGAGCGTGAGCATGGGGGCCGCGTGTTCACAGATGCCACAGAGGGCAAACTGAAGGAATGGGTGCAAGCGCTGAGTGGCGTTTCGTCCACCTACATGTGGTTCACAGCCGATCAGCGGCCCGACCGGCAGGAAGAGTGGTTGAACGGATTGATTCGCAAGGCACCGGCACACATGCAGCCGCCCACGGCCTCGGGCAAGCTGACCACCGGCGGCGCAGATGCCTTTTTGCCCAAGCTGGTGCATGAAATTGCGCAAGCCACGCACATCGACATCAGTGTGTCTTTCATCATGACTTCGGGCCTGACATTGCTCATGCCCGACTTGCAGGCCGCATTGCGACCTGAACTGGAAAGCGCGCGGCAGCCCGCCAAAGTTCGGGTGTTGACAGGCGACTATTTGGACGTGACCGACGTTCAAGCCTGTCGCTTGCTGATGCTGCTGAAAGACCACGGCGCTGAGGTGCGGGTGTTTGAGGCCAAGGCCCACAGTTTTCACATGAAGGCCTACATCTTCGCCGCCGAGCATCCAGAGCGTGGCTTATGCGGCCGGGCGTTCATTGGGTCAAGCAACATCAGCAAGCAAGCCCTGCGCACGGGTTTGGAGTGGAACTACAAGGTCGAATATCCCGGTGACCCAGGATTTTTGGAAGCCCGCCAGCGGTTTGAAGAACTGTTTGTTCACCCCCACACGGTGGAGCTGACGCACGAATGGATCGATGCCTATGACCAGCGGCGGCTGGCCATGCGTCGCCCTGTTGCACCTGGTTCGTTTGAGGTGGTGGAGCCGCCCACACCCACAGCCGTTCAAAAAGCGGCGTTAGCTGCGTTGGTCGAGACGCGCATGGACAACTTTCAACGCGGGCTGGTGGTGCTGGCCACCGGCTTGGGCAAGACATGGTTGGCCGCATTCGATGCCCATCACCTCGGTGCGAAAAAGGTCTTGTTTGTTGCGCACCGCGAGGAAATTCTCGGCCAGGCCGCCGCCACGTTCTTGCGCATCAGACCCAACGCCCGTGTGGGCAATTACGCGGGTCAGCAGCGTGACGTAGAGGCGGACGTGTTGTGTGCGTCTGTCCAAACTTTGGGCAAAGAGGCGCACCTTGAACGCTTTACCCCCACGCACTTCGATTACATCGTGGTGGATGAATTCCATCACGCAGCGGCTCCCAGTTATCGCCGCCTATTGTCGTACTTCAATCCCCGCTTTCTGCTGGGATTGACTGCCACACCCGATCGCACAGATCAGTCAGACATTTTGAGCTTGTGTGACGACAACCTCGTCTACACCTGCGATTTGTTTCAAGGCATCAATGCCCATTTGCTGGCCCCGTTTCACTACCACGGCATCTTTGACGAGGAAGTGAACTACAAGGAAATCCCGTGGCGCAATGGCCGGTTTGACCCGGATGCCCTGTCCAACAAACTGGCCACGCTGGGGCGTGCCAAACACGCGCTGCGGGAATGGATGCGATTGAAGCAACGCCGCACGCTGGCGTTCTGTGTGTCTATCCGGCATGCCGAATTCATGGCGGAGCAGTTTCGGAAGGCGGGCATTGCCGCGCAGGCGGTCTACGGCGGGTCGGAGTTGGGCCGGGTAGAAGCGCTGGAGCAGCTCAGTAGCGGCGCATTGGCAGTGCTGTTCTCGGTGGACTTGTTCAGCGAGGGCATGGATTTGCCGTTGATTGACACGGTGATGATGCTGCGCCCCACCGAGTCCAAAGTGCTCTTTCTTCAGCAGTTGGGGCGTGGCTTGCGCAAGGCGGATGCGGATGGCAAAACCCATTTGGTGGTGCTGGACTTCATTGGCAACCACCAGAGCTTTTTGCACAAGCCACAGGCTTTGTTTGGTGTGGGCAGCAGCTTCAAGCAACTGGGCCAGTTCGCACGCGATGCGGAACAGCAGCGCCTGACCCTGCCAGAGGGGTGCTTCGCCAACTTCGATTTGCGGCTGATCGACTTCCTCAAGTCATTGGAGCGCCCTGGCATTCAGGCTGAGTACGAAGTCTTGCGCGATTCGCTGGGACGGCGACCCACGCCCACTGAGGCGTATCGGGCAGGCATGTCCATGGTTCAGATGCGTCGCCAGTACGGGAGTTGGTTCGAAATGCTGTCGGCTTTGAACGAACTGACGGCGGACGAAGTGGCCGTTGTGCAGGCCAACAGCGCTTTGCTGCGGGAAGTCGAAACTGCCCACATGACCCGCAGTTTCAAGATGGTGCTGCTGGAGGCGTTTCAGGAGTTGAACGGTTGGCGCAATGGACCGGCGTTGCCTGTGTTGGCGGCACGCTCTTGGCAGGTGTTGTCTCGGCGCAGGCAGCTCTTGGGTGATTTACCCGAAGCTTTTCAAAGACCCAACGCGGCGCAAAGCGAAGATTGGGTTCGCTATTGGCGAAAGAACCCCGTGGACGCATGGATCGGCAACAACCGTGGCGGTGACGCGGCGGCATTCTTTGCGTTGAATGAAGGGCGCTTTGTTTCCAAGACGACCGTGGCTCCCGACGACATTGATACGTTGCAGGCACTGGTGCAGCAACTCATCGACTTCCGGTTTGCCACCTACGAACACCGCCAAGCCGCTGCACCCGCCACCAACGTCATCCCCTTCGTTCGCCCAGCGCGAAAAGGTATCGAGCTGCCTTTCTTCCCAAACATCCGCATCGCCTGCGGTCATTTCAAAACTGGAACCGCTGATGCAGAGGAGTTTCGTTCGCTGGGTGACGGCCACGGCAAGCTCGACCCTCAGCGCCACTTCATCGCACGCGCTTCGGGCCGCTCCATGGACGGTGGCAAGAACCCGATTCGTGATGGCGACTACTTGCTGCTGGAGCGCCTGACGCCCGGTAGCGCTGGCTCCATCACAGGCACGATCATGGCGATTGAGCGGCAGGACGACTCGGGCGACAACCAATACCTGCTGCGTGTGGTGCTCAAGGCACCGGGCGGTGGCTACATGCTGCGTGCCAACAACCCTGACTACGCCGACATGGAGGCCACAGACGACATGCGCACTTTGGCCAAGCTGAAAGAGGTGCTGGATCCGTTTGAACTTGCCGTTGGCCGGGAATTCATGCGAGAGGAGATTCCAGCGCTGTTTGGTTTGACGTTCAATCAAGGCTTGTGGAATGTGGGCCACGTTGTTCTGCATGACCAAAAGGCGCATGTGCTGCTCATCACCTTGAACAAGCAAGGCAAGTCAAAGGATCACAAATACCTCGATCACTGGATTGATGACCACTCCTTTCATTGGCAGAGCCAAAACGCCACGACGCCCGATTCCGGCAAGGGCAGAAGCGTCATCGACCACCAGAAGAATGGCTGGCACATTCACCTGTTTGTGCGCGACACCAAGTTGAGCCAAGGCACCGCTGCGCCTTTCGTGTACCACGGGCCAGTCAACTATGTGCGTCACGAGGGCAGCGCACCCATGAGTGTGACGCTGGCTTTGCCGGGTTAAATCAGGATATGTGCGCTTTGAAAAAAGTAGTGATTTAGCCTGCTTTTAGCATGAAAAAGCAGAGCGATAAATGATGCCAATAAAGCGTTAGGCTGAATTTTCACTATAAAGATTGGGGTGACGGGGCTTGAAAGCTTTCCCGCCACTCAGTCGGCGCTCTCCAGCATCCTCACTCAATCACTCGTCTCAATCTCGGCCGCCTCATGCCCCGCCTCGGCCAGTGCCGCCGCGATGTCGCCGGGGTCAATCATGCGGGTGTGTTCCGCCCAGGCGCGGTGGTGGGCCAGGTCTACCCCGGCGTTGCTGATGCAGGGCAGGTCTTGCAACTCGAACATCACCGCATCGGCATCGGCCTGGGTCGTCATGGTGGGCAGGGTGAACGTGGTGGTGGGCATGGGGTGCGGGTGGCTGGGGCAGGTCAGGCAGTACCGTCACCGGACCCGATGTGAATGTGGTGGCTGTGCCAGCGGTCACCCAGGGTGTTGACCAGCGCGGCTTCGCCGTCGGCCAAGTGTCCGTCGGCCACCACCAGTTCGTGCGCCATGGCCTGCAAGTCCATTTGCAGATAAGGGTCGGTGATGCCGTTCAGCAGTGCGTCGCGGGTGGGCGGTGCCAGGCGGTCAAAGGTGGGCATGTCGCCAGGGGTGTCTGTCTGCATGTCTTGCGCCAGGCCGTTGATGATGTGGTGCAGCGCAGCAGGGCTCAGGCCCACACGCTCGGCAGCTTTCATGTGCCTGAGCGTTTCAAGCTCAACAGCCGAGCAGTGGCCGTCAGACAAAACCGCCATGGCCAGCACGCGTCCAGCGGCTTCGGGGCTGTTGGTGGGGTAGGTGCGCATCATGATGTGTCTCCTGGGGTGGGGGGTTGAACAAGCGAGGCGAAGCCGCAGGGTAGACCCCAAAACGAATCTGAAAAATCAGAGGTTTTGGGAAACATGTTCCGATTAAATCTGGCGCCTGCGTCGCTGGCTGGACGAAAACGAGTTGCAAGCGTAGGATTTAATCCTACTCACCACGGAGCCTGACATGCGAACCACCCAACAAATGAGCATCACCCTGCCAAACGACATGGCTGATGTGGTGAAAACCAAAGTGCGATCGGGCGAGTACGCCAGTGAAAGTGAGGTCATCCGCGATGGACTGCGGGTGCTGCTGGCGCGAGACCGGGCGGTGGAGCGTTGGTTGCAAAACCAGGTTGGGCCTGCTTTTGACGCATTGAAGGCGGATCCCGATCGGGCAGTCACGCCAGAACAGGTTCGCGCACGCCTTGCCGCAGAGCGTGCCAAGTCGTGATGAGATATCGCGTCGTTTTCAGCCCTGAGGCGCAGGAGCAGCTTGTCGAGTTGTATCGCTATATCGCTGAGGCTGCGTCGCCAGCGGTTGCGGCACGGTACACCGATGCCATCGTGAGCTACTGCGAGAGCTTGTGCATGTTTCCCTTGCGCGGAACCAAGCGCGACGACGTGCGCCCCGGCTTGCGCATCACCCACTACAGAAAGCGGACCGTGATTGCCTTTGACGTCGACACCGAACGTGTTGCCATCATCGGCTTGTTCTATGGCGGCCAAGACTACGAATCGATCCTGCAAGAAGCGTTCGATGACGACATGGAGCGATAAGCCTGCCCCCACACTTCACAGGCTTACCCCCGGCCCGCTACCCTGACAGCCAGTTTCAGCCCCTGAGTGGAAGGCACACCATGGCGTCACCGCTTGCAAACCCCCAAACTGGTTCAACGTCGTTCACCCGCCGCCGCCGCCTGCTGCAGGTCGGTGCGCTGGGCGCACTGGCGGGCGCATCGGGCAGCCCCCTGCTGGGAAGCGCCCAGGCAGCCACAGACGATGTCGGCGCGCTGCTGCGCCGGGGTGGCGTGGTGGTGGCGTTTCGGCACGCGCTGGCACCGGGCACGTTCGACCCGCCC